>Ga0209941_1000090_pt1 | contig 188882 bp, 172 predicted proteins | sample ThiBiot_300_plan_FD_183945 | JGI IMG/M metagenome (GOLD analysis project Ga0209941, IMG submission 183945) | Wastewater bioreactor microbial communities from Cape Town, South Africa - Thiocy_solids_1 (SPAdes) | ecosystem: Engineered > Bioremediation > Thiocyanate > Unclassified | place: South... | reverse complement strand
GGCGCTCAAAATATGTTGCATCTGAGAGTTACCAAAAAGAATCAGCAGTGGTCAAAAATTGTCGAACTTGCCAAAAAGGAGTTTTGCAATGTAGCCGCTTGAAGTAGCGAAAATTTGAAATGCACCTAAAAATAAGGATATGCTAAGATTTTAAATTCTTATTTTTATTGTGGGGTGTGGCATAAAATTTTCGGAGTTTTTTCTGTAAATTACCATACAATGAAAATAAAAGAATCTATAATAATTATATTGGGAATAATTATTTCAAACGCAACCTTCAGCCAGGATACAACGCACAGCAGGCTTGTAGATAAATATTATCCAAAAAGCGAAACCCCAGCTCCTGAACCTGAAAATAAAATAGCTCCTATTTCCCGTAACGAGCCATTGAACAATAACCCGGCACAACAAAAACCAGTTATTAATAATAATCCCATTTTGCAATCTGTTGTTGCCCAACCGGCACAAGCCCCGGATACAAAAACAAATGATATAAATATTGCCGCCCCTGTAACAGCAGTACCTGCTACTGATATTAATCCGCAACAACAAAAGCCCGTCGTTAAAAATGATCCCATTATTTCTCAACCTACACAACCGGTTGTTCGTAATACAACCCCTACTCCTGGCGCAACCCCACCAGTCACTGGCAGCGTTTACCGGGATACCCGGTTGGGAAGCAGTTCACCGCAATACAATACCTATAAAAAAAATGATTACGGAGCAGGAGCCGTTACTACTAATCCTAATAAAAACGGAGGCGGTGCCAATATGGATATGAGTAATGCTGCACCAGCGCCCACTACAACCAATTCAGTTTATGAACGTGACAGGTTAGGAAGTAGCTCGCCATTATACAATACTTACGAAAAAAATAATTACGGAGCAGGCAGTGTTACTACCAGTCCTAAGTAATGAGAGGTCAATTTAATTTGACCTCAAAAATCTTAGGCCAGTCTTTTCCTGTAATGAATATTTTTTTTGAGGAGCTATCATAAGCAATGCCATTCAGTACAGAGCCTTCACTTAACTTTGCACCAGGATCATATTGCTTAAGTAAACCTGCGAGGTTCATTTTACCCACAACATAACCAGTGGTAGTATCTATTTTAACGATGTCGTTAGTAAGCCACCTGTTTGCATACACAAATCCATCTATAAGCTCAAGTTCATTTAAGCTATCTACCTCTCCCCTGTTATCCGCAACAGTAAGTATCCTGTTAATTTTCATTTCTTTTTTATTCTCGTCGGGCTGCACGAAATATAATTTTGAAGTGCCGTCGCTTATGATGATATGAGCACCGTCATTGGTAGCGCCCCATCCATCTCTATTCCATTTAAAAGTATCAATCGGATGGCTGATATCATTTAAATTATAAACAAATATTTTATGGTTCTGCCAGGTAAGCTGATAAATTTTATTTTTAAATATGGTGATCCCTTCGCCAAAAACAGAGCTGTCCGGTATCAAATAATTCTTTTCAATTGCACCGGTTTTAATATCCACAATGCGCAGGTTTGATGTTCCCCATTCGCCTGTTCCTTCATAGAGCTTTCCTTTATAAAATTCCAACCCCTGGGTAAATGCCTTAGGGTCATGGGGATATACTCCTTCTATTTTAAACATAATAGGCGCAGCTACAGGAATATTATTAACCGCCGGCATAGGAAGCGATGCATCATAATCGGACGAGGACGAATTATCACAGGAAAACAAACCAAATAGCAGGGTAACCAGAAGAAATCTGTAAAGCATTCTAAAAAGTTTATAAAAATGTAAAAATAGCAACTGAATTAATCTTTATTCTACTTCATTTTAAAAAAAACTGATAAATATTTCCGGGATCGGAATATTTTTTCTTTATTTGTGCCCTATACCTCTGTAACGGACAATAACATCCTTCTTATCATAGTTGTTGTTATTTACCTTTACTGAATAAAGCGCTTTTAGCCACCGGAGATCATTATCTCTGTTTTCCATTATCCTATATAAGAATTCAACACCCAGACCTATGTAATCCCGCTATTGTTCACTTAACCAATGATCGGGTTTTAGAACTGGGAATACATGAAAATTATTTTTACACTTATTTGTTTAAGTTTTTCTTATTTGATTTCAGGCCAGCGATGCGCTACTGCTGACTACCTCAATGATCATCCTGTCAATACATCTTATGCTTTAAGAGGCCAGTCTGTCTCAGGCGCCAATCGTGATACATTGAACAATGAGGTAATCATTATACCGGTTGTAGTGCACATACTTTATAATACCAGTGAACAGAATATTAGTGACGAACAAATCATTTCACAGATCATTTCTCTCAACAAAGATTACAGAAGGCTGAATGCTGACACGATCAACACCCCGGGAGCTTTTAAAAGCGTAGCCGCTGATACAAGAATACAATTCTGCCTCGCAAAAATAGACCCACAGGGAAATTACACATCAGGTATTATTCGTAAATATACCAAAACACAACAGTTCCTCACCGATGATGCTATGAAATTTTCATCTAAAGGTGGCGATGATTCATGGGATGCAACCAGGTATCTCAACATTTGGGTATGCAATCTATTTGGACGAACCCTGGGCTATGGCGTATTGCCCGGAGGCCCTCTTGACAGGGATGGGGTTGTTATTAAATACAATACGTTCGGAACCACAGGCAGACTAACAGAGCCCTATACCAGGGGGCGCACCGCAACCCACGAGATCGGACATTGGCTGGGGTTAAAACATCTCTGGGGCGATAGTACCTGTGGCGATGATGGGATAGCCGATACTCCACCACAGGAAACGAGCAATACTTATTGCCCGGGATTTCCTCATCTTTCTTCATGCTCTATCAACAGTGATGGCGATATGTTCATGAACTTTATGGATTTTACTGATGACGGATGCATGAATCTTTTTACCCAGGGGCAGAAGTCTGAGATGAGAGGATTATTTGCAACAGGCGGCCCACGCAATTCAATGCTAAATTCAAATGTATGTGATGGCTCGCAAGCTGAAGGCGGGCCGGTGGCTGAAGATTCTTCTGATCATATTAAAATAAGCACTTACCCTAATCCTTTTAATAACTCTGTTACCATTATCTCCAGCAATGCACCTAAAGTTATTGGCCGCTCTTTAAAGGTATATAGCGCCACAGGCAAATTGATCATTTCTCAAATAATACAATCTCAGACCACTACAGTCAATACAGATAATTTGCCATCAGGAATTTATATATTCCATATAGAAAGTGAAGGCGGTAGTGTTGTATATAAGCTGGTAAAGCAGGGTAATTAAAACAGAAGAAAACGGATAGGATATGCTGTCGTCACATTGAATTAAAAAATATTTTTTATAAAATAAACAATTTTTCGACCGGTTTTATTTTTTGTCGAGCCAGAAACCTAACTCCTTATCAATATCTTTTCCGGTTAGATTTTTAGCAATAATTTTTCCATGCGGGTCAATTAAGAAATTGGAAGGCAAAAAATTAATTCCAAAGTTCTCCTCTATTTTACTATGAGGGCCAACGCAAACTTGTATCCAATCCAGTGTGTCTTCCTTTATTGCCTTTTCCCATTCCTCTTTATTGTGATCCACTGACAGGCTTACCACTTCAAGCCCTTTATCTGCATATTTGTGGTATGCTTCTACAAGATTCGGGTTTTCTTCCCTGCAAGGCTTGCACCAACTGGCCCAAAAGTCAAGAAGTAAATATTTTCCTTTAAAGGAGTCGTTGGTAAACGTTGTGTTTTTATTGTCAATTATCTCAAATGATGGCACCTGCATCCCGATGATTGTCTGCTTCCTTACTGCTAATTTTGAAGAAAGGTATCTTGTGAAATAATTGTCAGCGTTTCCGAGAGCATTGCATATCCGTTCAAACATTGGAAGATCAATCATATCAGATAAAATTTCACGGGCTATGAAAGCGGAGGTTATAGACGTGGGATTTGCCTGTATTTGTTTCAGTATTAAATTATGCTTATCCTGATAAAATGCGTTCTCCAAAATCTGCAAACTATCATCTGTTATAATTCCCTGTTTATTTAAAGAGAAATTTTTTTGAAAAGTGATTGCCCGTTCAGTCAGTTTTTTATAAAAGTCAAGCAATTGCTCATTCGATGCTGCCCCTTTGATCACAGAATTGGCCATGGAATCTTTAAATAGCTGTACGTTTGTAATTCCCGTATCCAATACGAAATAATGAGTATATGGCCAGCCATATTCCAAATCTTTGATCTTTAATTTACAGATCAGTGGTTTGGCTAATAAACCCTGTAAATGAAAATAAGAGCCGGATATTTTTGCCGAATCAAATATTATTAAAGATGTCTGCAGCGTAGTGTCGTAGGTTCCCAGAAATACCATACCACTGTCTCTACCTTCAATTTTCCCTTGCAGCAAATAGGTGTTCGAAGATTTGGTAATACTTCTATGTTTATGGCTGCTGCATGACAGGAAAAGAAAAACAGAAAATAAAAATGATAATTTAATCATAACCTGATTTATTTCTTGGCAACAAATATACCTAAATAATTAGTTCCACAACTATTTTGATAGTCTCTATCACATAGCAAAGCAAACAAACAGAATGGTTGCATTCTTTTTAATAATTCTTTAAACCTTGAAATTCTAATTTTTAATGACAACCTTTACATTAAAAATCAGCTTATGAAAAAACTTACGTTTTTCTTTTCATTATTCATCATTACAACAACAGCATTCACGCAAATAAAGAAGAGACAATACCTTTTGGGCGGTGGCATTAATTTTGAATCAACTGATGAGGATTATTCAACTACTTCTGACTATACAGCAAATAATTTCCTTATTTCACCCTCTGTTGGTTATTTTATAGTTGATAATATGGCAGGAGGATTAAGGCTCAACTTAAGTTTTTACGATGCAAAATCAGCTATCATTGAGACACATTATATTACGACCACCATTTCTCCATTCTTAAGATTTTATTTCTTACCGGCCCGAAAAAAAGTTAATGCCTTTATTGATGTGAGCTATATACATAACAAAACAAGAAATAATAGTTTCTCAAACCCCTATTATGAAAAAGCCAAAGGGATATTCTATTTCAGCAGGGCCATCCATTTTTTTAACAGAGCAGGTTGCTTTGGAATTTACTGTAGGGTACAAACATACCTTGTCAGATAATTTTGATCAGACTAAATCAACCGTAATAAATAGCGGATTGGGATTGCAAATTCATTTTGGGAAAAACAAGAATAAGAGAAAAAAATAAAATACAGACACTAACAGGTAGCGCTTCTTTCCTGGCTTATCTTCTCTCTATTCCACATTCTTCTTATCATTGGATAAATTCTCTTTTAATTTTCTTTGTGGCTCATTGATGTATGGCGTCCAATAGTTTTCAGGATCACGTTTGAAACCATAGCGTCTCACTTTATTAGGATGAGGCAAGGGTAAAGGATCTTGCGTACGTAGTTCCCAGGTGAGCATGTCCTGCAATAGCTCCATTCGTTTACCTGAGTAGTTTTTATCGGCGAATAAATTTTTAATTTCAGCAGGATCTTTTACCACGTTATAAAGCTCTCCCTTGCCCTGCATATCGTACACCAGTTTCCAGTCGCCTTTACGTACCATTCTCATGGTACCGCTTTGTGTCCAGGTATTCAATTCATCAAATTCTATTTTACCTTTCGAGAGGGTTCCGTCCTGTGTATAAGGGTCATATTCTTTAAGGTCGGTAAAATGCAGCCCGCCGAAACCTTGTTGTACGATCATGCTTTCAAACTCTTCTTTTGGATATTTTTTTCCTGTAAGTAATGGCCACAGGCTTCTTCCCTGTACGCCATCCGGTATTTCTACATTCAGCATATCACAAATGGTTGGCATAATATCTACATTGCTGACATGAGCCGTATGTGGCTGCTTGTTTTTAATAATTCCCGGCCCATGCCATAGCATAGGAATCCGCGTTAAACACTCCGGAACCTCAACCCCCTTCTTGATCAATCCATATTCTCCTGTAAAATCTCCATGATCGGCTACAAAAATTAAAATCGTATTATCATATAAATCATTTCGCTTGAGATAATTTACAAAACTTTTTATCTGATCGTCTATCAAACGCATCATACCATAATAATTACTCCTTATCCTCGGAATATTTTTCTCAAATCCGGGATATCCCATTTCCATCATCTTTTTTTGCAACACCCATTTATTGCCTTTTATTGGCAACACATCATCTCCTACCTCAACCGATGGAAGTGTATTAGGCGGAAACATAGAGTAATACGGCTCAGATATCTGGTAAGGATTATGAGGTTCCGGTATAGACATATAAAGAAAGAATGGCTTATCCTGTTCCTTAGTTACTTTGCCTATCCAGTCTTTTGAATCTTTTACGATACGCACCGGCATTTGCATATCGGCAGGAAACGGTGCGGGATCAAGATTTACATAATAGTGCGTGGTTTTCATGTAATCATTAAAGGCCTTTTCTTCCGGTGTTTTAGGTTCATCTACTCCCAGGTGAAAATATCCTTTCCAGTAATCAAAATCTTTGGGCTTTAAATAGCTGTGGTTTTTCCCTATAAGCGCAGTGGCATAGCCTTTCGATTTCACCACATCAATTAAGTCTTCTTTATAATAAGCATCCTCCAGATTCATATTCGACCTTACTCTCGTAGCATTAGGAAAGCGGCCGGTCATCATAGAGGTTCTGCTGGGCACACATGCCGGCGAGGCACAGTAGGCTCTGTTGAACCATGTTCCGGTTTGTGCAAGGCTATCTAAAAATGGAGTTGTATCTAATTTAAAACCTTCCCGCTTACATGCATCTACCCTGAATTGATCTGTAATGATCAGCACGATATTAGGAGGCCTTTTCTGCAAAAAAGCAATATTATTGCATAGTAGGGTAAATGCGAGTAGTAAAGCAGCTATTGGCATAAGGTGTGTTTTTTTATGTTTTTAAGTTTACAAAATGAGTCGTGCCGATGGCACTTGCTCTATCACTTATCTACTTCTAATGCCGTAGGCATGACCGATCTTGTAACTCCGGATTTCAATCCGGAGATAATAATCAATGCCGTAGGCATAACCGATATGTCATATCAAGTCTTCAAAAATATATTTTTTATCATATCCCACACCAAAGGATTTCAGTATTCTAATATACTCTTCCCTGAAAGTCTCTTTTTTATGATGTGATTCCTGATTTTTAATGTATTTAAAAACTTTATCAATATGAGAACGACTGTAAGAAAAAGCGCCAAACCCTTTCTGCCATTCAAACCGGTGTTTTAATAATCCACTTTCATTTACCCATTTAGAAGATTTGGCTTTGGCATTTTTCATCACGTCAGAAACAGACACTTTAGGTTCTAATCCAAAGAAACAATGCACATGATCCTCCACTCCATTTACGAGGATCGTCTTACATTCCGTTTCATTGATCAGGCTGCCAATTACTCCAAACAATTCTTCCTTCCATATTTTTTCAATTACAGCCTCGCGGTATTTCACAGCAAATACAGTGTGTATATACATCTGATGGTAAGTGTTGGCCATAATTTCGAATTAAATTTTGATTTGAAAATAAAATTTTAATTATTTAGTTATTACAGCCAATGAGCATGAAATGGCGCTCTCTTAAATATCAAAATTATTCATCCTGATCATCATATTCATTCCAATAAAAAGCACACTTTCAGCTTCTATGGTTTTATAATATAAATATGGTAGTTAACAGCTATTACAATCTTACTGTAAGAAAACCTCAGAAGTATTTTTCTCTAAATCCTTATTGGCTAATTGCCCACACGCGGCATCTATGTCCTTTCCACGGCTCACTCTCAGCCTTACATTCACACGATGTGCAGCGAGATAATCCATGAATCTTTGGGTAACTTCTTTATCCGGTTTTTGATAACCGGCATTATCAATAGGATTGTATTCAATAATATTAATAAGATGCACAGGTACTTGTTTGTAGATCTTAATCAGATCATCTGCATCCTGAATGGAATCGTTCTCATCTTTAAATAATATGTATTCAAAGGTGATGTCGTTTTTGGTTTTATTATAAAAATAATTCAATGCCTCTATCAGCGATTTGATATTATTGGTTTCATTGATAGGCATTATTTCACTTCGCTTTTTATCATTAGCCGCATGAAGAGATAAGGCAAGGTTGAATTTTACGCCATCATCCCCTAATTGCCTGATCATTTTTGAAATACCCGAAGTAGAAACCGTAATTCTCCTGGCGCCCATGCCAAGCCCGTCCGGAGCGGTAATGCGCTCAATGGCCTTCAATACATTTTTGTAATTAAGGAGCGGCTCCCCCATTCCCATAAAAACAATATTGCTTAATTTTTTGCCATAAGTTTTCAGGGCAGCTTCATTCAATAACACCGCTTCATCATAAATTTCATCAAAATTCAGATTGCGTTTTCTATCCATGAAACCAGTAGCGCAAAACTTACAACTGAGGCTGCATCCCACCTGCGATGATACACAGGCCGTTTGTCTTTCTTCTACAGGAATCAGCACTCCCTCCACCAAATGCCCGTCAAAAGTTTTGAACCTTGATTTGATCGTACCGTCAGCGCTATACTGTGAAAGATCATTGGTTAATGCCGGCAAAGTAAATTGATTGGAAAGCTTTTCTCTGAGCTCTATGCTCAGGTTGGTCATCTCTTCAAAGTTGCGGGCATGTTTTTTCCAAAGCCATTCCCACACTTGCTTTGCCCTGAACTTTTTATCTCCTATTGATTCAAAATATTGGATAAGTTCTTCCTGTGAAAGATCCCTGATGTTCTTATGCGCCGTCATTTTGCAAAGATAAGTCCCTTACCCCGAAGGGGGAAATTCAAGTTGGGACATAGGTTGCCAAAGACCGACATAGTTAAGGCATGAAAATATTTATCTTGCAGTTCATTAAAATTAAAAGAACAGAATGGAAGCTGTATATGTAGTAGATGCATTACGAACTGCGATAGGCAGGTACGGCGGCGCGCTCAGCTCAATACGTCCTGATGATTTGCTGGCCGGCACTATAGAAGCACTGATAAGAAGAAATGGTAAAATTGATGTAAATGAAATAGAAGATGTAATAGCAGGCGATGCCAACCAGGCGGGAGAAGATAACCGGAATGTGGCACGTATGGCAGTTTTGCTTTCAGGCCTTCCTGTTTCTGTAGGTGGTAATACAGTAAACCGGTTATGCGCAAGCGGCCTGCAGGCAGTAATGGATGCAGCCCGCGCAATTGCTTGCGGAGAAGGAAACATTTACCTGGCCGGTGGCGTAGAGAGCATGACACGCGCACCTTTTGTGATGAATAAATCAACAGGAGCTTACAGCAGAAAAACAGATATCTACGATTCTACCATCGGATGGCGCTTTCCCAATAAAAGATTAAACAAAAATTTTTATCCTTATTCTATGGGTGAGACAGCCGAAAATGTAGCTACCCAATGGAAAATATCGCGCCATGCTCAGGATCAGTTTGCTTTCGATAGCCATCAAAAATATTTTGCTGCATTGGCTGCTGGCAAATGGAAAGAAGAAATAGCCCCGGTGGAAATAACTCCCGGTAAAACAAATCCTGTAATTTTTGACACGGACGAGCATCCCCGAAACAGTTCTTTGGAAAAGCTATCGCTCCTAAAGCCTGCATTTGTAAAAGGCGGAACAGTAACTGCTGGCAATTCATCAGGAATCAATGATGGTGCGGCGATGCTAATGCTTGCCAATGAGGATACCATTAAGAAATATGACCTAAAACCCATGGCTCGTATTATAAGTATGGCAATTGCCGGTGTAGATCCTGCTATCATGGGGATAGGCCCTGTAGCCGCAACACCCAAAGCATTAAAACGTGCAGGCATCACCGTTAATGACCTGGACCTCATAGAACTCAATGAAGCTTTTGCTTCTCAATCTATAGCCTGTATTCATGAATTAGGTTTCGATCTTGAAAAAGTAAATGTAAATGGAGGCGCCATAGCGATCGGTAATCCGCTGGGTTGTTGCGGTGCAAGAATTGCCACTACTCTGTTACACGAAATGAAAAGAAGGAACTCCCGTTACGGGCTTGCCACTATGTGTGTGGGAGTCGGACAGGGCGCCGCTATGGTCTTTGAGAATCAACCCGATAGCCATCGGGTGAGAAAATAGGAAAATCTACCAAACCTCGTAAGAAAGCAATTCATTTTCTGCCTTAATCCGCTTACCTTCTTTAATAGTTACTACAACTGCCGCAGCAGTTATAACAGCAGTTGCCAGAAAAAAAAAGAAAGTACAACTTTTTTTATTTTTTTTATCTCCTTTGGTTTTATTCATTTTGGGTGATGTTCAAAAAATTATAACGCAATTTAATAAATCTATGTATTTAAAAAAAGAGGATTTAACTGAGGATGACTATTTATAAAGCCAGGAAAAAAAGTATTATCATAATATTTACATTTTGCTGACATCTCTTCCCCTTAACTTTACAAACAGATTTTTAAAAAGAAATAAATTTATAATTTATGTTAATCAATTTTATGAAGCCGGTTCTACTCCTCTCTATGCCGGGCGGCTCAGAGTGGATATTGATCATTCTTGTTGTTTTATTATTTTTTGGTGGCAAAAAAATACCTGAACTAATGCGGGGTATCGGCAAAGGCATGAGAGAATTCAATGACGCTAAAGAACACGTCAAAAGTGAGATTGAAGCAGGGATGAAAGAGAAAGACGTTATCCCTGAAACACCGAAGGCCTCTGCTTCTGCATCTGATTTAATCAATACCGATTAATAATAACAAGCGGGGCTATAGGGCTTTACCCTTTTTAGGATAATAAATAGGAATGATCTGCTTCAGATCCTACCTGTTTCTTTTTGCTGCAAAGTATGGCACCCGATGTGATAATTCCGGAAATATATTAATTCACAAACTGATGATCCAAGCCACGGAAGTCAACAGGAACTAATTTACTCACGCCCGGTTCCTGCATAGTAACTCCATAGATCACATCTACCGAAGCCATTGTCATCTTATTATGTGTGACAATAATGAATTGAGATTCGTCGCTGAATTTCCGGATCATCTGGGTAAACTTTCCAACATTCGCATCATCCAAAGGAGCATCCACTTCATCCAGGATACAGAAGGGAGCCGGCTTTATAAGATAAATAGCGAATAACAGGGCCGTAGCCGTCAGTGTTTTTTCACCGCCGCTCAATTGGGTAATGCTGGTAGGCCTTTTCCCTTTGGGCTTCGCCACAATGTCAATCCCGGTTTCAGCAAGGTTTTCAGGATTTTCTAAAATCATATCAGCCGTATCATCTTCAGTAAATAAGGCCTTGAAAACATTTTGAAAATTTTCCCTTACCTGGTTGAACGTTTCAAGAAATTTTTGATTGGCAGTAGATTCTACTTCCTGTATCGTTTGCATTAATGAATCTTTAGCGTTTACCAAATCATTTTTTTGCTCCCCGATAAAATCAAAACGCTTTTTCATTTCAGTAAATGCCTCAATAGCGGTAGGGTTTATTTCACCCATATTTTCAAGCCGCTTTTTCATCCTGTCACATTTTTCCTGCAATTCTTCCAATGAAAGCTGAGAAGTCCTTTCTTCATCAAGAATGGCATCGAGATCTACTTTAAATTCTACACTCAACCTTTCTTTCATCCCGGCAAGATGCAGCTTTAATTCATTGAGCTTATCTTTTATCTCATTCAATAAATGATCAGTTTGCTCTTTGGCTTTTTGCTTATGCCGCAGTTCACTCTCTTTATCATTCAATTCGTTTCTCAGATTATAATAGGCCTGGTCGGCTTCATTTAATTTCTTTTCTTCTTCATCTTTACTTTTCAATAATGAAATTACTTCCTTCTCAAGCTCTTGCAATTCTTCTGAGGTGACAGCAATGTTTTCAGAAGATTCCTTTAGCTGAACGTTACTATCATCCATCTGTGTTTTCAGGTCGTTGAACTGCCTGGTTTTAAATTCAAGCTCCTGCGCGATGGAATTTACCTTGCTTTGCTGACGTGCCAATTGTAAGTTATGATTGTTATACAATGCGTTTGCTTCGTTATATTCCTGCTCTGCTTTCAAAAACTCATCACCGGCAAATTTCATTTTTTCATCATGCGCCCGCACCTCTTCTACCAGCGTATTGAGTAAGGCACGGGTATCTTCAATAGCATCCTGGTTTTCCTCCAATTGTTGTTTCATATCCTCAGAGCGATTTTCCAAAATAGATTTTTGATGAAGGATATTTTCAATCTTATTTTGAATCGAATACGTTTGATTGATCAGTTCATTAATGGTTTGCTGCGTTTGCTGAATTGCATTTTCTTTCAACTGTTCATTAAATGCAATTACTTCATTGGATTTTTGAGCGATGGTTGTTTTAAGCGCAGCCACTTTGTTTTTCTGAGCTACAATGACCTCTGCTAATTTTTCTAAATTTTTTGCCCGGCCAATTTTCTTTCCTTCAAATAAGCCAACACTTCCGCCCGTGAGTGAATATTTGCCCTTTACATACTTTCCGGTTTTTTCAAGAATGATCGCACCCGGATAGGCTTCATCACTCTCTTCAAGCGCCTGTCCATTTTCAGCGATGAACACATTGGCCAAAAGATAATCAGCCAATTTTTTGTAGGTGTTGTCAATCTCAATAACGCTCAATGCCGGAATAGTATCGGGGATATTGCCAATAACTGAATTATTTTCCCTGGAGTTAAGCTGATCGAGTAAAAAGAAATTGGCCTTACCTTTTTTATTTGTATCCAGCAGTTGAATGGCGGTTAAACCATCTTTAAGATTATCTACCACATAATAATTCAAATACGGCTCCAATACATTCTCCACTGCAGTGCGGTATTCTTCTTTTACATAAATGATATCCGATAAAATAGGCGCAGTATAATTCCATGCCTGGTTGTTATGAAGAAATTTTACACTTTCAGGATACCCCTCCATGGTGTCAATGAGGCTCTTCAACAGGTCATGCTCATTCTGTTTGGAATCAAGAATGCGGTTTTCCTCTGCAAGGCTGGTACGTAATTTTTCAAGCTCAGCCTGTGTTTCAAGGATCTGGCCTTTGGTATATTCATTATGCTTTTTTAATTCTTCCAGCGTATTTTTCTTTTCATTTAGCTCGGCTTCTTTTTCCTGTTTGCTTCTTTCGATGCTCAAAAGATTATCAGCATGCTGCCTTTGCTCCACTTCCATTTGCGCAATGGATTTTTGCAAATTAAATATAGAGGTATCCGCTACGGCTACTTTTTTTTCTGCTTCAAAATGGTTCCGCTGCAACTGCATCTGTGTCTGCCGCAATGCGTCCACTGTTGTTCTTTTAGAATCATAGATATTTCTTTTTTCTTCAGCGCTTTCTTTTAATGTATTGAGGCTCTCTTTATATTCAGCAAGCTTTGATTCTTCATCTGCAATTTGTGTCCGGGAAAATTGAATACTGTCTTCAATTCCCTTCAACTGCCCTTCAGCTTTCAGCAAAAAATCCTGTAGCGAAGTTTGCCTTTCCCGTAGGTATTGCAGCCTTTGCGAACTCAGGTTCCTCTTATTTTCCTTTTCTCTTACCGCATTATTAATTTCATTAAATACATGTTGCTGCTTTTGGAGCATCTTTTCTTTTTCAATAAATCCTGCTTTTTCTTTTTCTAAGGCCGCTTCATCCACCGCAATCTTAGCTTCCAGCTCCACCTTCTTATCTGTTTCAGATTTTTGTTCATCATTCAATTCTTTATAGGTAACATTAAATCCTTCAAGCGCGGCCTTTGCAAGCTCTATGCTCAGCTCGCGGTAATCTTTTTTTATTTCAAAATATTTCTCTGCTTTCTTAGCCTGGCTTTCTAAGGTTTTTAACTGGTTATTTATTTCAAAGAGTAAATCTTCAATCCGCGCCAGATCCTGTTCCGTAGCATCCAACTTTAATTTTGCTTCACGCTTTCTTGTTTTATAAATTGAAATTCCGGCAGCTTGCTCCAGCATTCTCCTACGGCTGTTCTCTTTATCCTTAATAATATCATCCACCATGCCTAACTCTATGATGGCGTAGCTATCATTACTCACTCCTGTATCCATAAAGAGATTATGGATATCTTTCAGGCGGCAGCTTACATCATTGAGCCGGTATTCGCTCTCTCCATTCTTATAATATTTTCGTGTAACCGTTACCGTCTGAAACTCTGTCGGCAGCAAATTTTTGGTATTCTCAAAGGTAAGGCTCACCTCTGCAAGGCCGCTTGCACTACGGCTTTTGGATCCGTTGAACACGAGGCTTTCGAGGTTCTCGCTTCTCAACTGGCTGATCTTTTGTTCGCCAATAACCCAGCGAATACTATCTACAATATTGCTTTTGCCGCAACCATTGGGGCCAATTACACCCGTAATTGACTGATCAAAATTCACTATCGTTTTATCAGCAAAACTCTTAAAACCTTTAATTTCTAAACTCTTTAATCTCACTGGTTCATTTTTAATTTTTCTAAAGCTTGCGGGCAATTGCAGGCAAGCGAGGCAAATATATTGGTTCTCTCAGAAAGAAAAGTTGATAAATGGCTATGCCGTTTTATACTTATTCACACATTTCTCACAGCTTATTTTTTTTTAATTGATTTTGTGTTTCCTATCCCTTTTTTTTATATGTTTGAATGATCACACTCTCAAAAAAATAATTATAAATGAAAAAAATAATTGTCCCCATTGATTTCTCTGACACATCAGTGAATGCTGCAAAGTATGCTATAGAATTAGCCAAAAACCTTTCTAACATACATATTACGCTCTATCATGTATATAGCAGTATCAGCTTTTCTGTGTTGACCTCCAAAGATGAAAACTCGAGGCAAATGGTTTCTGAGAATGAATTAAAAAATTTAAAGAATAAAATCGCAGATGGTTTTGATGCTATTTCCTGTGAAGCCGAAGAGGGATCATTTGTAGAAAATATAGCCCGCTTTGCTTTAGGGAATCATGCAGATTTAGTAATAATGGGAATTACCGGCAGCTCAAAGATCACGCAGGTTTTTATGGGAACCAATACCTTAAATGTTATTCGTAATATAACGTGTCCTGTAATGATCATTCCACCTGATGCAAAATATACAGGTGTGAAAAAAGTCGTTCTGACTTCCGATTTTAAAGACGTTGCGCGTACTACACCATTTGCTTCTATTATAAAAATATTAGACACTTTTAAACCGCACCTTGATATTTTGAATGTAGATAGTGAGCACTTTGTAGAGCTTACTGATGAATTTAAAATAGAAAAAGAAGCTATGAAGGACAAACTTCAAGTATTTAATCCTGAATTTTCTTTCCTTCGCGCTTATGATTTTGTGGAAGGCATCAGCAGTTTTGTAGAGTCAAGGAATATTGATGCCATCATCACTGTACCACGGAAGCATAGTTTTCTCAGCCAGCTTTTTGTGACAAGCCATACTAAGAAATTAGCGTATCATAGCAATGTTCCGATCATTGCAGTACCTGCGTAACGCAGGTTTCATTTTTAATGATACTGAACGACCTTCTTTAGCAAAAAGAAAGTATTAATTGTTTCTGTCTTTACTTAAAGACTTCAAAGCAGTTGCCTTCTCCCATGCTTTTCTGCCCAGGCCGGGATATACGTGCCGCTCACTATGGTAAGAAGAACGTACCAAGGGGCCGCTTTCTACATAATCCAATCCCATACGGTAGCCTATTTCACGGTACTCTGCAAACTCAGACGGATGCACATAGCGCTGTACAGGCAAGTGTTTTGGCGATGGCTGAAGATATTGCCCTATAGTAATCACATCTACTTCACTTTCTTTTAAGTCCTGCATAGTTTGAATTACTTCTTCTTTGGTTTCGCCCAATCCCAGCATAATACCGCTTTTGGTGCGCATACCGCCTTTCTTTAGAATACGTAAAGTTTCCATGCTGCGCCAGTATTTTGCCTGTATCCTTACGATGCGCGTTAACCGCTCCACGGTTTCTATATTATGGCTTACCACATTGGGAGCCGCATCTATAATTCGTTGTACATTTTCTTCCTCTGCTTTAAAATCAGGAATAAGCGTTTCAAGAGTGGTATCAGGGTTCAACTCCTGTATGGCTTTTATCGTGTTGTACCAAATGATAGAGCCTCCATCTTTTAACTCATCCCGATCTACAGAAGTAACAACCGCATGCTTTACTTTCATCAAATGGATGGCCTCTGCAACACGCTTAGGCTCCTGCCAATCTACAGCCAGAGGCCTCCCTGTATGCACCGCACAAAATCCACAACTTCTTGTGCAGATATTACCCAATATCATGAAGGTAGCAGTTCCTGCGCCCCAGCATTCGCCCATATTAGGGCAATGGCCGCTTTCACAAATGGTATGGAGTTTATGAGTATCTACAATATTTCTTACATGCTTGTATTCCTCTCCTATTGGTAATTTTACCTTCAGCCATGATGGCTTTCTTGATCTTGTGTCTGTTGCTGCTGTAATTGCTTCGCTCATTAAATGTTCATTAAAATAAAAAGTAAATGGGGTACGATCGTGTTTATTTCCTTTTGCCAAATATAATGGCAACATACCCGCCGAAAAAGAATTGCTTCTGAGGATTATATACCATTTGCGGAATCTTTTTTGTATAATATTCACCGCTGATACCGACTTCCAAAGCAGATACTATCTCATTATACGTCCCATAATCAAAGCGCACCGCGGCTTTTGCATAGAGGCCGGGAATAACAGTAATTTCATTCCAGCCTTTACCCAGGCCCGGACCTCCATAAATAGGGCCGCTCAAAAACTGGCTGCTATCAGGCGAATTATACTTCACATACTCGATTCCACTGCCTTTTTGTACCTGCACATAATATGGCCTTAACAGAGAGGCGGCTATGCCACCTCCATAATTTGCGGTAACGGCAACACCGTTTTTATTTGATTTATTACCCAATAACAATTGTTGCTGCACTCCTAATTTTACCGGATAAACATAATTTTCTTTGCCATAAATAAAAGGAACCGAATTAGAAAAATAACTGTTGAGCTTTTCCTCTTTCGGATGCTTGCGTTCGCTGATCTCAAGTTGATAAAGAAGGCCTTTTTTGACAGAACTTGCGCGTCCCAGCTCAAAGAAAATTCCATAACCATCTGTGATCAGCTTCGCTCCAAACACAAAGCTTTTTGTATAAGTTATCACGCCTTCCTCTTCTTGTTTGATAATGTTATTGATACGCTCTCGCTTTTGTTCCTGCTGTACTTTTCGCCTGTTTTGCGCAAAAGAATTGAATGATAAAGAGGCAACTATTATAAAGAGAAAAACTTTTCGCATTTGATGGTTTATATTTGTAATGTAAATTTATACAAAAATAAGTCAATGACTGCATCAATCATATATAAGGGAAACTTACGCTGTGAAGCTCAGCATATTCAAAGCGGATCGGTTATAGAAACAGATGCGCCCTCTGATAACCGGGGCAAAGGCGAGAGATTTTCACCTACCGATACTCTGTGTGTTTCGCTTGCAACCTGCATGCTTACTACAATGGGCATAAAAGCAAACGACATGAATGTGGATATTGACCAGGCGAAAGCAGAGGTTACCAAACACATGGCAAGTGACCCCCGGCGTGTTTCTAAAATTGAAGTTACTGTTTCGCTTCCGAAAAATATTAACGAAAAAGATAGAATTATTTTAGAAAGAACAGGAAATAATTGCCCTGTTGCCAGGAGCCTTCATCCTGATATTGAATTGGCATTGGTTTATAATTGGGTGATTAGTTAGTTAGTTAATTGGTTAATTGGTTAATTAGTATATTGGTTATTAGTAGTTATTTTTTTAGAATAGAGTTACCAATCGCACATTGCAGGCAAAGACGGTGATCGCAATATTCTTTTTTTAACTGGATGTACGCCTGCGAATCAAAAGCGTTTTTATTGGAATATTGTAACCTTTCAAATCCTTGCGTAATTGTATTTTTTTCAGGCGCGATCTCTTCGAGCCACCTGATCGCTTTTTCTTTTAGCGCTTCTTCACTATGGTGAAGGCCATAAGAAAAAATAACAGGTACCACCGTATTGATAATGATATTATTTACCATCTGGCTGCCTAACTTTTTTACTTTATATTCAGATGTTTCATCAAAAATATAATGATAGTGCCAATAATCATTGGCTGCTACACTAAACATCTCTTTTACTTCTTCAATTGATTCTGCCTCTTTTATTTTTGAAAATAAATGTTCACTGCTACAAATCAACATAGCGAGCTGCGCAAGGCGAATGGTAGGAAAATTGGCAGGGCGCATTCTCAAATAACAAAGCTCTTCATCTACCGGGGAAAGTTTATATTTCTTTTGATAGAAGAAATATTCTTTCTGGAGCATCTTAGGATATTTATCTTTAAATGTTTTGTTTAGTGATCCTGCCTGCCCATACAACAATGCTTCTACCTGTATAATATTTTTTTTATGCTTCGCTACTAATGATAAAGGTAATGACCGGGCCATCTTTTTAAATACACCACTGTTGAGCGTTAAGCCAAAATTAGCGGCGGTCAGCCACCAAAAAGTTTCTTCCCAATGATAGTTGGTTTGTCCCAGGTCTGTAAAAATACTTTTTGATTTTATGATCAATCTTTCTGCTACAAGCCTTTGTTTCCAGCTATTTAAAGCCAGGTCGCCAAGCCCGGATGGCAGGTTCTCACAAGCAATAAACTGTGCATTTTCTTTTAGCTTCCTGTACTTCTCCAGGAGCAATTTGGAAACCCTGGGCTGCAATTCAATAGTAGATAAGGCGCCGCCATTAGCATCTTTAATTTCAGCATCGTGATTCCATACCACATGAAGGATAACATTATTAAAATTGGCATCATCAGAATGGCGGTGTGTATTCCAATGGGAAGAATTAATATGAAGCTCTACATTCCCTGACCACAGTATATTATTGATCTTAATTTTTGCTTCTTTAAAATCGGGCCCCTGGTTTGGGTTGTGGGTACCGGGGTGAATGATCTGTACTTCATCTCCATCTGTGCACCGCAATTCGTTGCTATTAAAATATTGAAATTTCCAGATGAATTGCAGCAGGTCTTCTTTCATATCATTTAGTAATGGGAAATAGTTGTAAAAATTAGTAATTAATATTGATGCAACCCAAAAATGAAATTTTCGTTTAATATTGAGCAGGAAGGTAGCGATTATTTTGTATCAATTACTTTTTGTAAAGTTTTCACCGTTCGCCTGCCTATAACAAAATCAGAAATTTGTTTGGTATCGCAACGCAAAGCATAAAAGCCGACGAAGTGTATTGGTTAAAATCAGCAGCGGTAATCCGGTTTGCCACATCATAGTTAAAATCGTATTTCCGCTTTTTACCATCGCCTTTGCTCTTCCACAGAATTTTTATAAAATATAACAGGTGTGGTTAAACGAAAACAACCATGAAGTATGAATGGCACAAGCATGGCTAACACACAAAAACCTTTGCTACCAAGCTTGCGCCAAACTCACGAACCACAACCTTGCACCAATTAAGGGTTATTTTAATTTGCAATTTTCGACCACTTTTCTAAATAAGATTGAATCATATTTTAATTGAATCGGTTTATCAGGATCAATAGTTACATCCCGAAGTTCTTTTTTATTAGGATCTAGTTCAAGCCAACTTAATGCTACATCTTCATTTCTTTCGTTATTCTTAATAGTTAATTCTAGTGTAGCAACTCCTTTAACAATTTCATCAATTCGAATATCAAATTTTAGCTTTTTCATCTCTGAATCAAAACTGCTACTCTTTACCAAAAGCAACAATAATGCGTGACAAGACGATGCTGAATTCTCTTGTATTAAACTTTTATTAGGATATTCTATCTTATTTAAAGCGTCAGAATTTTTTTTGCTCATAATCAAATTTGAATCTACAGGAACATTATCGAATTTACTTATTGATTTTGATACATATTGTTTACAACTATGTAATACTACTATAATAAATAAAACGTACAAGTTTTTCTTTCTCATAATATTTTCTTTTTGATTAACATATTTCCCCCACTGGCGCAGATATGCAGCATAGCTTTGCGCGTATGGGTGTTAAACGAAAACAACCATGAAGTATGAACGGCACAAGCATGGCTAACACTCAAAACCTTTGTTACCAAACTTGCACCAACCTCACGGAATTGCTTTGATAGTTTGTTTATACAGTTTCCGTTACAATACCTGCACACCGTTTTATTACCAACATATCTGGTACACCTCAAATTTATAAAACAGCATTTCTGGTACATTACCGGTATGAAAATCTAATTTATGATAAAAGCAGGTAACGATTTCACATATACACTATCCATTTCTTTCTCGTACATACCAATACTATAAAAAAATGAACCCGATAAAGTTTTTTCTTTTTCATTTGCCAATGCTTCCAATTCTGGAAATCGATGAGATTTTAAATAACTAAAAATGAGATCTTCTGTTTGCTTGGTAGCAAAAGGACTGAATTTCTCTTTTTTTACAACCACTTTGTTATTTGATAAAAAGTAGGAAGATGAATAATAGTATAAAAGGCTATCATTAACGCTTATCTCTCCAAAATAATCCGCACCTTCAAAATTTTCAATATCTATCACTATAAAGGAATTTAATTTAGATGTATCTGTTTCAATATTGAATAATTTGACCGCATCTATTCGCCGCTCGTAAATATGAGTATTAACTCCCTCTTTTTCTTTTTTTCCGCTTTTTTGTGATGCTTCTTTCAATATCTCAATTACTGAAACTTGATAATTGGTTTGCGGGTGTAGTTTATGTGTACACGATACAAAATCAAATAATATCAATACTGATATTGCTATTCTTAAATTTTCCATGGCTATGGCTTTTTTATTGGGTAAATATACCGATTTGCAGCAGGGATAGTTTTATAACGACTATGAAGTAGTATATCGCTTGTTGTATAAAATAGACTACGAGATTTACTGTCTAAAAGCCTTGTACCAGGGGGATACATTCCCACAAAGTTTACTCAGCATATCCAAATTGAAAAGAATACAATTGCTTGCGAATAAATAAATACTTAGCTCTGTAAGGTATATTAAGATTACTAAAAGTATATATAGTAGTATCCTCTTTTTTATCCAATGCAAAATTAATATCAGAATATTTTTGTGAAAAAATAGTTTCCGACATACCTATATACGCACCTTTATTAGCTATAAAACTTTCGTTATCCAAAACTAAAGCAAATTTTGATTTAGGATTTGATGGCTCTACAATAAAATAATCAAATTGATTAGGATATCCACCATTTTCAACCTTCATAACCAATTGTTGAGTCTTATTATTATTGGCAATTATTACCACCTCGCCTCTATTATAGTCTGATACAAAAAGTGATCGAATATTACCGACATTTGATAAAACTGACATTGTATCGCTAAGAATGATATTATTTACGGATGTATCATAATTTATAACTTTGGAAAATATTTGCATCTTATCATTGCCTGGCATCTTAAACTGATGACTATTGGTAGTAGGATTGCAAGACACAAAAATGCTACTGATGAACATTGGGATTAGCTTTGCCATTATTTCCATAATTTGGATTGTTGGGGATATTAAAATTAAATTTCATCGTGCCATATTTGGTTAAGTATGATTCAAAAAAGTTACCCCACTGGCGCAGATATGCAGCACAGCTTTGCGCGTATGGGTATCTGTGCCTTTAAAGATCATAGAATTAAAGTGTCTAACTTCATAATTTCCAAAAGACAGTAAATGATCTGTACTTTATCTCCATCTGTGCACCGCAATTCGTTGCTATTAAAATATTGAAATTTCCAGATGAATTGCAGCAGGTCTTCTTTCATATCATTTTAGTAATGGGAAATAGCTGTAAAAATTAGCAATTAAAATTGATGCAACCAAAAAATGAACCTTCACTTAAAAGAAAAAGTGAATGAAAAAAATTTTTTATTTACTTTTTCAATTTACTTTTGAAACCTTTCAGTAAGCCCGGATGGCGAAATTGGTAGACGCACTGTCTTCAGGTGGCAGCATTCGCAAGGATGTGCTGGTTCGAATCCAGTTCCGGGCACCCGAAGTGGACAAATCGAAAAATAGCCGGTTTGTCCACTTTTATTTTTAGCCTTCAGGCATTATTGTATTTTCTTATATTCCTTTAGCAACTGCTTTCATCTTAGCCAGGCCAGTTTGCGCTACCAATAAGGCATCCTGTTTATAATACTTCTGATTAAAGAGTTCTAATGAAAGAATAACAGGTTTATCCGGGCCTTTAATAGTTTGCAACACCTGCCGGATAGGTGCAATGCCATCTCCGGGATAAATACGGTCAGGCTCAGATATTTTAGTGGGAGGTATCCCGGCAGGATAATCGTTTAAGTGAATAATATCTATCGCCGGCTTCCCCACAAACGAAACACTTTCAAAACTTGAGCCGCCTTTAAAAATATGGAATATATCCATTAGGATTCTTGCATCCTTATCTCCACATTCAGTAACTACATAAAGAACCTGGCTGATCTTTTTCAAATTGGGTGAAGATCCCCACATTTCGAGTATCGGCATCACTCCTGTTTGCTTCCCCATTTCAAGAATAGTAAGATATCTTTCGGTAATTACATTAAGATCAATTAATGCTGCATCTTTGCTATTAGCTCCGGCAGGAGGGGCAGCTATACGCTTACATCCAATTTTGGCAAGCAGCTCCATTTCTTCCTGCAATTGGAAAAGAGCAGCCTTTCGTGTCGTTTCATCATCAACGATCCATTTGGCAAAACCAATGGCGTTCTCTACTTCAATACCTAAATCATCAATTATTCTTTTTGCTTCCATTACCGAACCTCCATTCTGCAGATAGCTTTTAAAAGAGCTGATCCATATCTCAACTGAACCAAAACCAGCTTTTGATGCGATTTGCAATTCTTTAATAAATCCGAGGTCTTGCCCTCTGATGGTACTCATGTTAAGTGAATATTTAAACACGGGTTTGAGCGCTTTTTTATTATCCTTTGCCGATGCAGGTATTTTTAATAAAGCAGCTCCTATGGTAAGGCCCAGTGTTTCCAGCGCCCGCCTTCGATTTATTGAAAAGTTAGACATGTATCCCGAACATTAAATATGAAAATGTGTATCCCAAAAATACAGTTAAAATCCTCACTTCTTATCTTATCACGATTAGCAGGTTGAAACAAAATCTTTCCTGCGTAAATGAAATACTTAATGATTGGATTGGGGATTTTAATAACGTACCCCGTTATTATAAAGTAAACATTCACAAAAATTTTGATGCAGCATAACTTTGTTATCTTCATAATCTTAAAAGATAGGGTTAGTTTTGTTAACTTTTGTTAATATCACAAACTATCTTTAAGTGAAGCAGGGACTTTTTATAATTATAACTTTATTAGGTGCATTGCTGTCTTCTGCCCAACAAAAACACACAATCAGTGGCACTATTACCGACCAACAAACCGGGGAAACACTCATCGGGGCTACCATCCGGCTTCTTGGAAATTCGGGTATTGGAGTATTGAGCAACAGTTATGGATTTTACTCTATCACCGCACCTGAAAATAAATATACAATGGTCGTTAGCTTCTCAGGACATAAAAGCGATACCCTCGAGATTACATTGAACAAAGATATTACGCACCAGTTTGGACTGGAGCCTGCCGGAGCCCAGCTAAATGAAGTAGTGGTTGTGGCAAGAAGAAATGATAACATTACGCGTACCCTGCCGGGCGTACAAAAAATTTCGATAGAAGAAATAAAAAATGTTCCTGTAATATTTGGAGAGCAGGATATTTTAAAAACCATTCAATTATTACCTGGCATTAAATCCGGTGGCGACGGATCTACCGGCTTTTTTGTGCGGGGCGGCGGGGCAGATCAAAATCTGATCTTGCTTGATGAAGCAACGGTTTATAATGCCTCGCACTTACTCGGATTTTTTTCTACATTTAACTCAGATGCCATTAAAGACGTAACCGTTTATAAAGGAGATATGCCTGCACAGTATGGAGGCCGGCTGTCTTCGCTGCTGGATGTAAAGATGAACGATGGCAATAATAAAAATTATCGCGTCAGTGGCGGCGTTGGGCTTATTGCTTCGCGGATAAATGTTGAAGGGCCTATTGTAAAAAATAAAGGTTCATTTATGATAAGCGCCAGGCGCACCTATGCTGACCTGTTTTTAAAGCTTTCAAAAGATAGTACGATCAACCGAAGCATCCTTTACTTTTACGACATTAATGCAAAAGCCAATTACCAATTGAACGAAAGGAACAAAGTCTTCTTATCCGCTTATTTTGGTAGCGACAAATTAGGATTTAGTAACCAGTTCGGAATAAGATGGGGCAATGCAACCACTACATTGAGATGGAATCACATCTTCACCAGCAAATTATTTTCAAATACCTCTCTTATATATAGTGATTACAGTTACAATATCAGTATCAACCAAACTACCAATAATCTTTCTATCGTTTCTAAAATAAAGGACCTAACCTTGAAAGAAGATCTGCAGTATTATGCAGGTAATAATAATAAGATCAATTTTGGATTCAATTTAACCAAACATACTTTCACGCCGGGTGAATTTCTTACCTCCAAAACCTCAAGCTATAATTCGCTGATACTACAGGATAAATATGCTTTGGACGGAGTCGCTTACGTTTCAAATGAATGGGAAGCATCGGATAAAATAAAGCTAAACACGGGCTTACGTTTGTCTTCGTTCAATATAACAGGCCCCGGCGATTTTTATTCTTATAACAGTAAAGGAGAAACAACAGATACGATGGCCTATTCATCAGGAAAAATTGTAAAATCCTACCTGAATCTACAGCCGCGTTTTGCAGCCACTTACCAATTAAATAAATTAAGCTCAATTAAGATTTCCTATTCGCGCAATATTCAGAACCTGCATTTGCTTTCCAATTCTACAGGAAGCAATCCTACTGATTTATGGATACCCAGTAGCAATAATGTTAAGCCTGAGATCGCCGACCAGGTTTCTGCCGGGTATTATCGCAATATCAATAATAATAAATATGAGTTTTCAACTGAGCTTTATTACAAGCTGCTGCAAAACCAGATTGATTATAAAAACGGGGCAATCCTTGTGGCGAACGAAACCGTCGAATCTCAACTGGTATATGGCAAAGGAAGGGCTTATGGGTTGGAAGCCTATGCTAAAAAAAAGTATGGGTCGCTTACCGGCTGGATCAGCTATACCCTCTCGCGAACTGAACGCCACATCGAAGGAGTTAATAATAATTTATGGTATCCCGCTACCCAGGATCAAACTCACAGCCTCTCCATTGTAGTGGTTTACAAATTAGGGAAAAAATGGACTCTTGGCTCTGACTTTGTATTCAACACAGGAAATGCCGTTACATGGCCATCGGGCAAATACAATATAGATGGAAATACCGCTTTTTATTATACCGAACGAAATAGTTACCGTATGCCCGCATATCACCGTATGGACGTGAGCGCTACTTTGCAGGGAAAGAAAACAGAAAAATTTGATGGTAGCTGGACATTTTCAATTTATAATGCTTATGGAAGGCAGAATCCTTATTTTATACAATTTCAAAATGATCCCGCCAATCCCCAGAGAACGCAGGCCATTCAATATTCTTTATTCAGATGGGTTCCTTCGGTTACTTACAATTTTAAATTCTGATAGTATGCCTCTTTATAAAACAAAATATTTGATAAGCCTGGTTCTTTTTACGGTATATGGATGTAAAAAGGTAATAGACGTAAAACTACATAATGCAGCAACTCAGATTGTTATAACCGGCGACATAGATAACCGCCCGGGCCCCTACAAAGTAAGCATATCAAAGACCATTGATTTTAGTTCAGAAAATGTTTTCCCCCCTGTTTCCGGCGCTATTGTAAAAATTAAAGCAAATGGCATTACAGACTCATTGACTGAAACTTCGCCAGGAATTTATTCCACCCACTTTTTGAGAGGAAGGCCGGGCACAACATATTCGCTGTTCGTTTTAGCAGAGGGCAAAGAATATACAGCTACTTCTACCATGCCCCAACCCGTTCAGTTGGATTCGATAGATTTCAGATCAGGCAGGAAGAATACCTTGTATGCCGTTGCCAATTTTCAAGATCCTGAAGGAGTTCCCAACTATTACCAGTTTATAGAATACGTAAATGGCAATAAATTCAGAAATGGAAGAGGAAATTCCGTTTTCGATGATCGTTTGTCGGATGGAAGATATATTAACCGCCTTCTGTATGATGATAGTTCTGACATTAAAACCGGCGCCATATTAACTGTACAGATGAATTGTGTGGACAAAGAGGTATATAGTTATTTAAGTGAATTGTTGCAAATATCAGGAGGAGGAGAAGGCTTTTCAAGCCCGACACCGGCTAATCCAACAAGCAATATTTCCGGCGGCGCCTTAGGGTATTTTAGCGCTCATACAATAAGCACAAGAAGCGTAATAATTCCTTAAAGGAATAAGCATAGAGATACACCCTGATCATTACTTGATTTCCAGCGAAAATACCTGTTCTTTTTCCAAATAGCCTTCAAGTAAATCACCCACGATACATTCGCCGGTTCCGGCAGGCGTACCTGTGAAAATGAGGTCGCCGATATTAATAGAAAAATAATTAGAAATATTGGATACAATCCGGTCAATAGAAAAGATCATATCTCCCGAATTGGCTTTCTGAACAATTTCTTTATTTTTTGCCAGGGAAAAATTGATGTTTTTTTTATCGAACGAAGGAGATATATCAATAAATTTTCCAACCACTGCTGAATTATCAAAAGACTTTGCTTTTTCCCACGGCAACCCCTTCTCTTTCAATTGGCTCTGAATATCCCGGGCTGTAAAATCTATCCCAACAGAAATGCCATTGTAATAGTTAGATGCATGTTTTTCCTGTATATATTTTCCGTTCTTGCTGATGCGCAATACTAATTCTGCTTCATAATGAAGGTCGTTAGTAAATTCAGGATAATAAAAAGGAGTATGACCTTGAACAAGGGCGCTTTTTGGTTTCATAAAAATAATGGGTTCATTAGTTATACTGCTACCCATTTCTTTAGCATGGTCTGCATAATTACGGCCTATACAAAAAATTTTCATGTTCCAATAAATTTAATTAGGGATTTTCTAAGGGCTTTTGCGAAAATATATAAAAACAAATTAAAAAAGAATAAATCTACAAATTTGAAAGACTAAAACTTTTATTGTTAATACTGCTCATTGTTTTGTCAATTCCTACCTGAGCAAAATTTTCGATAACCTCAATACATTTTTCAATTTTTAGTTTTATAATCGGTTGCTCTTCCGGAAGCCATTTGCTTAAAACAAACTCAACCTGCATGCCCTTTGGAAATTGGTTTCCAATACCAAAGCGAAGTTTAGGATATTCATCCGTTCCCAAAACCGCCTGAATGTCTTTCAATCCATTATGGCCTGCATCGCCGCCTCTTTTACGTAGCCTCAGCTTATCAATCGGTAAAGCCAGGTCATCCACTATTGTTAGAGAATTCCCAATCCCGATCTTCTCTTTATCAAGCCAATACTTTACCGCCCTTCCACTAAGATTCATATAAGTAACCGGCTTTATACAAACGAATATTTTCCCTTTAAATTTTATTTCAGCTAAATCAGCCAATCTTGCAGACTGAAAAGAACCATTATGTTTACTTACAAATGCATCCAAAACATCAAAACCTATATTATGGCGGGTATGTGCATATTCAGTCCCGGGATTACCTAAACCAATTAATAAAAATTTCGACATAGAAGCAAAGATAATTCGATTGGCATTGTAACCAGGTTTATTAAAAGCCTTAATTCTACCTTTATTGAATTATTACATGGTATTTTTACCATTAATAAAAACGTGGATTATACGCAATCATGTGGCTAAACTACTATTTTTTCCGTAAATACAATATCCGCAAGATTAAGCAATGCCACTCTTGTACAAGGCACGATCCATAGATATCTTTGTACTCAGAAGTTGATTGATGTTCAACAAACATTAATCACCCCGATAGCAATCGGGACCAATACCTTAGAAAAATATTCACCCTAATGAAAACCGGCTCTGAAAAGCCATCCAGTTTATCCAGGAAAACCAGAAACCCACAGGTTAAAAAGTTAAAACTTCCGCTCTCAACAGCGGAAGTTTTTATTTGTTATCAATTCCTATCCTCACAACAAAATAAATATTATCGTAAAAATACGATTCACACCGTAATTTCAATAACCTGATAATAGGGTGACAACGCTCTTGCAACACACTGCCCGTTCTATATCTTTGTATGCAGAAGTTGGGACCAAATCCATTGAAAAGCCTCCCGATAGCTATCGGGACCAATACCTTAGAAAAATTATTTATCCTAATGAAGCCAGGCTTTAAAAAGCCATCCAATTTATCCGGGAAAAACCAGAAAACCCACAGGTTAAAAAGTTAAAACTTCCGCTCTCAACAAGCGGAAGTTTTTATTTAAATGAATTTAAAATTTTATACCTAAATTCCCGGCCCTACACCGGGAATTTCAGTTTTAATTATTCAATGAATGAGAAAAAAGATAATCGCTTTTATAGACTTTTTTTATCCGCCATTTAAAAAATTTCTGCCATTGCAAACGTTTCGTTACGCTGTATGCGGAACCAGCAATATGCTGCTTGATATTTTTCTTTTTTACATCAGCTTTAATTTTATCTTAAATAAACGGATGGTACATCTTGGCTTTATAACGCTTAAGCCCTATAACGCTGCCCTGTGCATGGCATTTTGTATAACGTTTCCATTGGGATTTTTGCTGTCAAAATACATTGTATTCAATTCCTCTTATTTACGAGGCCACGTCCAATTATTCAGGTATGTGTTGATCGTAGCCATCAACTTGTTTCTTAATTATGCGATCATTAATGTAATGGTTCAGTACTTTCACTTCTACCCTACCATTTCAAAAATATTCGCTACTGTTATTATCGTTACCTTTAGTTTTCTCTCACAAAAACATTTTACCTTCAAAGTGAAAAAAATTACTCCTGGACGCGCACCCCATTAAGTTTTAAACAGCATTCCTGCTAAGAATATATACCTTTACCGCATGGAAGTCTCAATCGGTGAAGCCTTAAAAGAATTTTTAAAAAAAAGTAAACTTAAAAGCGGGATACAGGCCCTTCAGATAGAAGAAGCCTGGGAAAAGATCATGGGTAAAACCATTGCCAACTATACCGATAAAATTGAGATCATTAACACTACTTTATTTATTTCCACATCTATAGCTCCTTTAAAGAATGAATTGATTTATCAGAAAGCAAAAATTATAGAAAGAGTAAATGAAGCATTGGGTGAAAGGGTAATAAAGGAAGTAGTGATAAAATAGTTATCTATTTTAATTTTACTCTTGGGTCAATAATACCATATAGCACATCGGCCAGGATATTGATCAATACAAAAAAAGTAGCTGCGAAAAGCACTGAACCCATTACTACAGGATAATCTAATTTTTCCAAGGCATCTACGGTTACTTTTCCAATGCCTTTCCATCCAAAAATATATTCTACAAAAAAAGCGCCGGCCAACAGTTCAGCAAACCATCCTGTAATAGCGGTCAATACCGGATTTATCGCATTTCTCAGCGCGTGCCCAAAGACAACTTGTTTTTTACTAAGCCCCTTTGCGTAAGCTGTTCTTATATAATCCTGGTTCAGCGTATCGAGCATAGAACTTCTGGTGAGTTGCGTAATAATGGATAATGGCCTGATACCAAGCGTAAACGCCGGAAGTATTAAATTTTGCAAAGTGAGATATCGTTGCCCTGTTACCTGGTCAATATTGAACCAGCTACCCGTGAGCGGCAGCCCGGTATAGCTATGAAGTACCAGGCCAAATAAATAGGCAATCACAATCGCCATAAAAAATGAAGGAGCTGAAATACCAATAACGCTGGCAAACAAAGAAGACGTGTCCATCCACGTATTTTGCTTTACGGCGGCCAGAACACCAAGAGAAATACCTATTATAATCGCAAAGAGCATCGCCGCAGATGCAAGCATGAATGTGCCGGGCAAGGCTTCCATTAAAACTTCAGTTACCGGCTTTTTTGTTTGGTAGCTCCTTCGCAGGTAAGGTATTTTTATTCCTACCTTTTCATTACCGCCAATGAAAAAACCATGAAGGCTTTTCTCTTTTATTTCTTTAGCCGAATGAATAGCAATGGGAGAAATATCATTTACATACAAAATGAATTGTTTCCATTCAGGTTGATCAAGATAAAGTTCCTTACGGATATTATCCATCGTTTGTTTATCACCCGTTTGGCCTAATACCATTCGTGCCGGGTCGCCAAACGCCTGAAAAATAAGAAACACTACCACCACTACACCAGCTAATACCAGTACTCCATAAGCAAGCTTTTTTATGAGAAGTTGAAACATTATAATTTAATTTCTTTTTGAAAAATTTTAAATTTCTCAGAAAGCATTTTTACTACTTCTTCACAGCGCCAGCCAAATCTGCCTTTCCCCATTTATCTTTAATAACAGGGCCTTTCATTAAATACAATTCAGGGTTGGTCCTTGCTGCCGTTTTAAAAGCGGTAGCATCAAGGCTAAAAACAGGAATGTTGAAATTATTATTTTTATTAAATAACTCATTAGCCTCGTTAATCTCAGGAGTGACCACATACAAAGCACGATTATTTTTTTTCGCATAATCATATATGTTAGTAAAATCAGCCATCCAGCTATCAGTATTTGACAGGTTCTTTACAAAGAATAAATAATAGCCTGCATCAAGGCTCAAAATCGCATCTGTAGTATCACTGCCGGAAAGGGTGGTGAGATAAAAGTCTTTAATAGGAGGTTCATTATTTTTTCCTTTCTCTATAATGAAATCTTCGCGGCTCACAAATTCCCACGTTGAATCAGGAAGATCTTTAACAGTAAAATTTTCTTTTATCCCATCCTTTTGATACACAAATCTGTATTCCTTTTTGTCGGGAACCGCATTGGGCGGCATCTTTCTTAATTTCAAAATGTCTCCCCCTTTTTTAAACGGAAGGCAATCAACAGTAGGGAGATGACTCATTACATGCCATTGATAAAATAATACCAGGATACAGGAAATGATTAAGATCAAAATATTGATAGCCGGAGTTAATACCGGAACAATATATTTTTTCCCAAAAAACAAAATAAGAACCAACACTAACAGACCCAAATCTTTAATAAAAGACTGCATAGAAGTTAAAGGAATACAATCGCCAAAGCAGCCGCAGGTAGCTATTTTGCCGGAGAGCGCTGCATAGCTTGTTAAAAATCCAAAGAAAACAATCAATAACAAAAGAAGCCAGGTGAAAAACTTTTTCCATATTCCAAGCAGGATACCTACGCCTACAATTATCTCCAACGTAATCATGATTATTGAAAAAGGAAGCGCATACATACTCAGCCATTGCATGAAAGTGGTAAGGGAAGCATCTGCAGACCATACTTCAAAAAATTCCTGCATTTTATAGGCAAGTCCATGCGGGTCATTGGCTTTTATAAGCCCTGAAAATATAAAAAGTACGCCTACAATAAACCGCGAAATATTTACTAAAAGTTTCATGCCTGCCTGGTTTAAATATCAGTGAAATATGATCCAATCAATATCCGTATTAACTTGCATTATATTGTTGCCAAATTTAAACTTAAAAACATAATGTTTTCATTGAATTGCAAAGGGAAGTTGCTTTTTATTGATAAGCCTTTGCTGATGGGCATTCTGAACATTACTGACGATTCATTTTACCCGGGAAGCAGGTTTCAGAATATGGATGCGGTCAAAAGCAAAGCAATACAAATGATGGAAGAAGGCGTGGATATTTTAGACCTCGGAGCGCAAAGCACCAGGTCGGAAAGCAAACGCATTTCCGCTGATGACGAATTGCAAAAACTATTGCCCGCCATTCAAATGCTCACTGATTTATATCCTGAAATAATTATCTCTATTGATACTTATCATTCGAGGGTAGCCAAAGAATGTATATATGCGGGAGCTTCAATTATCAACGATATTAGTGGAGGTGAAATGGATAAAGAAATGATCCCATCTGTAGCTATGTTAAAAGCTCCTTACATCTGTATGCATATAAAAGGTGTACCAGAAACCATGCAACTTGAGACCCAATATGAAAACGTAACCAAAGAAGTGCTTGATTTTTTTATTAAGAAAATTGATGAATGTAAACAGGCAGGAATCCATGATGTGATCATTGATCCGGGGTTTGGCTTTGGTAAAAACATTACGCAGAATTTCACTTTATTAAAAAACCTGCGGATGTTTCAAATGCTTGAAAAGCCCATATTAGCCGGGGTTTCAAGGAAATCGAGTATTTATAAAACATTAAAGATACCTGTTGAAGATACATTGAACGGAACTACTGTATTAAATACGATTGCGTTACTAAACGGAGCCTCAATATTAAGAGTTCATGATGTAAAGGAAGCCAAACAAATTATCACGTTATTAAAAAAATATGACTATGATAGTTAAGTTGGAATATAGCCTTGCGGCCCTTATGATAAAAATTTGAATTAACATTGCACCTTACAGCACAATTTTTATTTTACAATAGTTACCTGAATTATGAAATTTTATAAAATAACCGGTTTTATTGCGTGCGCTTTGCTGGCAATAAGTTGTTTTTTGCCGTGGGCTTATTACCCGGATTTGCATACCTCTTTTACAGGCTTTTATTCGGAACAAGGCATGTATGGCAAGCCTGGCAAGGTTTTTATTTTTTTTGCTGTGTGTTGCCTGGCCCTTATTCTTATTAATAAAATATGGGCAAAAAGAACTTGCATATTCTTTGCGGCATTCAATACAGGATACCTCATTAAGACCTATGTTTTGTTCACATCTTGCTATAGCACCATTTGTCCACAAAAACAGTATGGCTTGTATTTATTGATATTGGCCTGTGTACTTTTAATGATTGTATCAGTTTTCCCTGATCTGAAATTAAAAAACGAACACGTGCAAAAAGATATTCAATAACATTTACTCGAATAATTCAGCTTTGTTCTTAGGCCTTCTTTCATCAAGCCATTTGAATGACTTTAATTGCCTTTGGTCTTCAGGGATCTGTTTCATTGGATACATCTTTCCCTGTATTTGATTAATGAAAAGCACTTTTATTAAATCATCATTTTTAAAATACAAATCTATTACATCACCTGTAGCACGGTTCATGCCGATATAGGCGCTGTCCTCATTCTGCATATAATAGATGCTTTCAGACTGTGAGCCTTTTACGCGCATGTAATCAATTTTCCCATTGATAAAATAACCATTGATCGTCTTGCCTGACATTTGATTGAAAAATCCTTCTTTAGTTTTGCTGACTATCAGCCCGCTTTCAAAAACATACAATCGCTTAGGCTCCTTGTTTTGGGTGTAAAGAAAAATAGTATCTCCTGCAATTTGCGTATGGCCACTCCACACTACGGGGTCATAGTATAATCTGAACACAGAATCTTTGGAAGAAATAAACATACTATCACAAACGCTTTGCAGCGAATCGTTATATATCCTTACATGATGAAATGCGAGAAAATATCTTATCGAAGTATCAGATTTATTGGTTGAATCTTTTGGCAGATTATTCACTGCTTTCAAACTGTCCGGTAGTTCCGGCGACTTAATGATATGCGCCGAATCAACAGATGAAGAATCTGTAAGAATTATTTTTTGAGCCAAAGAATCTTTAGCTGATAAATCCTTTTCAGGAATCTTCACATTTTTATTAGCTGTTGAATCTTTTAATAAAACAGCGTCACTCTTTTCTTTTTTCACCGGTTCATTCAAATCAGGCTTTGGCGTTAACCTGCGTTTCTTATGAACTTTCGACCGGCCAGCATCAGGCAAAGTATCTTTTATCGTTGGTGCAACTTCTTTTCCCTCATTCATCAAATCATTTTTAAGTGGCAAAATTCTTGACGTGTCAATTAAAGAAGATTTCTTTTGGGCTTTAATATTTTCTTCCTGCAGGATAGCCCATGTTTTATAAAGAGAATCACTGAGGATGGTTTGCCTGACTTTTTCATTTTCTTTTACATTTACATTGATAGTACTATCCTGATGTAATACCTGGTTGGAATTATTTACAAAAGTGGTAAAACCCGAAAAGATCGTATCGGCAGCTACGTAAGTACTATCATTCTTTTGCTTTATTATTAATACCGGCTTCCTCGTAGCAAGGAACGAATTATTCTTTTTGTTTAAAAAAACCTGGTTGGCAAGAATCGTATAACCTCCCGCAGAATCTATAATAACAGCGTTCCCTTCAAGCTGTGCGTTCCCGGTCTTATTTTCCAATGCCATAGTGTTGGCTGAATACAAGCGATTACTGCTGTCTTTTACAGTAGTCCTGCTGGTAAAAAAAGCGTCTCCTGTATTTAGGTCATAGTTGCCCTGGGTAGTATTAATTTCTACTTCGGGTGTTTTAATGTGTGTCTCGCTAATAAAATCTGATTTCCGTGTTCTCATGTTATACAACAATGAATCAGCACGGATATGTTTGGATGGCTCATCCAGCTTTACATTCTTTTTAAAATAAATATCCTTGGTATCATCGTAATAAGTTCCTTCTGTGCTGGTGATAACACTCTTACCCTCTATTACCTTTCCGCCATTGTGAAAATTACCAATACCTGTTTGTAAATTATAATCAAGATCGTCTGTAAAAAGTGTTCCGCTATGACTGGTAAGCTTTACTTTATTTTTGAGATACGCCATTTTTTCTACACCGAGATATTTAAGATATTGGCTGTACGTGTGTACCGTATCTGCCTGGTTGATCTCAATGTTTCCAAATGCCTCCAGCGTATGAGTAGTTGGATTTACTACTGCGCTATCACTATGAAAGATCGTAGTTCCTTGCTGGATGACTGCGCCGCCGGCAATCGTTTGAAGAGTGGTTAAAGAATCAACTCTGATGGCGCGCATGCTTGGCCCGCTGATGATCTGGAACTCTCTTACTGAAGTATCCGCTGAGGGTTCGGGCGGCGGTATTACCTGGCCAAATGATGCACGAGCCATCATTAAAAAAAAAACAAGGCACAGGTATTTTTCCGGTTGGAACATGTTATTGATTAGCCACTTTTAAGGTATCGTCGGTAAGCGGTGCGGTTATGTAATTACCTTTATCTTTCTTTCCGAAAACAGAAAAGTTAACATATCTCTTTGGATGAACCCTTATATCATCTAAAAGAATGTTGATCTTATTAGAAGTAGCCTCGAGGTTATTATATAATGCTTTATCATTTAAAAGAAGGCCAAGGGAACCATCTTTGCTGTTTATCTTTGCGGCGCCCTCTTTAAAACTATTGATCGCTATATTCAAGGTATCAAGAGTTTTGGCCAGGTCAATCTCAGATAATTTTTGTGAGAAGATTTTTGAATTTTCAAGAATGCTATCCACTTTTTGGTTATTAGAATTAAGGTTTGCCGTAAATGAATTTACATTATTCAACGATTGGGCCAGTGCGCCATTTTGAGTATCCATTATTTTTTGCAACGACCCTGATGTAGTAACAAATGAAGCTGTCACAAGGTTCACATTCTCTAAAATACTCTGAATGTTATTCTTGGCGCGGGCATCAAAAACACCGGTAACAGCGGTCAATACTGAATCTAAAGATTTTACAGCATTTCTTACTTCATATAAAACCGGGTTAATTATTTTCATGGCCTCATCAAATGCACCTGCGCTAAGAGTAGTAAGAAGGGTATCTCCATTTTTTAAATAAGTACCCGCATCTCCTAATTGAATTTCCATTGTGGGGCTTCCAAGAAGATTGGGATTAATGACTGCAAGTGAATTAGTCGGAATATTTACATCCTTAGAAAGCGAAACGGTTACCACAATCTTTCTCATATCTTTTCCGCCATTAAGGTTGGCAATCCTGCCAACCTGCAAGCCATTGATCACTACCGGATTTGATTTGGTGAGGCCTTGCACATCCTGGTAAACAGCATAAACTATCTTGTTTTTTTTGAAGAGGCTATTCCCTTTTAAAAAATTAAATCCTATTACCAGCAGGCTAATCCCTACAATTGCTAACAAGCCTATTTTAGTTTCGTTATTAATTTTCATCTGGAAATATTGTTGTTTTTAAAATAAACAGATGAAGCTCACATGATAGTATTCTGTTCTTTCATACCTCTCTGCCTGCGGACAGGTGTGGGATTGCTTGTTATCATGTTCGGTTCATTCATTTTATTTCATCAGAAAAATAGCTTTCTTATGGGTGTAAAAAAAATTGACTCTGCGAAAATAGTAAAAGTTCGCTGGCAGTTAATAACTTAATAAAATGCCATAAAAAAATGAATGCGTGAGTAATAGCAGCATTAAACCATTATTTTATTTTGAATCAGCCTGTGTACCGGCGCTGGCAACACCTCTGGGGTTCTCAACCTGGTCTCTGTATTTTACAAGCGCCCTGGTAATTAGTTGGGCAATTTCGAGCTGTCCTTTTTCACTATTTAAATAACGTTCATCATCATAGTTGGCAACAAAACCGGTTTCTATTAAAACAGCGGGCATCTGGGTGGCGTGTAATACCCACAGGCCTTTTTCACGTTGCCATACACCAAGATCGTTTCTGCCGGTCTTTGCAACTTCTTCCTGTACCAAAGAGGCAAGCTGGTAACTTTTCTTAAAAAAGTTTTGTGAATATAAAAGTGCGCTGGCTTTATATTCCGGGCTTTCATAATTAATGTTGGCTGTACTATCATTATCTTCTGTGTTAAATCCCAGATCGCTTTCCTCTAATGCCTTTATTTTATCACCGGTCTGGCGTGCCGCCAATATCAATGTGCTGGTACCTTTTCTTGTAGTAGGAATTTTATAATATTGTCTAATAGGAACTTTGGTAACCACTTTTTTTCTTGCTTTTCCTCTGCCTACATATTTGGTATGGTTGCGATACCCTATAATCCTCGATCCTGTTTTTAAAGTTACCGCATCCGCATGGATACATACAAATAAGTCGCCGCGGTGATCATTGGCGAATTTAGCCTTCTCCTTTACCGACATAAAAACATCCGTAGTCCGGGAAGGAATAATATTTACATCAGGCATGGCCTTTTTTAATTCGCTCACCAATTTCATAGAAATGGCAAGGGTAATGTTTTTTTCTTTGGAGCCTAACGTTCCTTCATACTCGCCGTTTGCGCCATTATCTTCACCACCATGGCCAGGGTCAATAATGATTGTTTTTATTTTTCGCGAAGCCTGGGCAAAACTACCTTCGTTAAAAAAAAGTGTAAAAGCGGCCAGGAATATAAAACTGATAAATAAGTTAGCGGAGTGCCAGGCTTTTTTTAATATCAACATTAATAAATATGGTTTTAAATGGATGCATAAAATTCTTTAACATTCTTCACAAAATCCTTAATGGGATTATATCTATTTTTGTCGCCCACTGCTATGCATTATATAAACAAATTTAGCTTAAAAAACATTTCAATATTCGCTTTTACGGCTACTCTGGTTATATTAACTATTAATAGTAGCGGTAAAAATCCTTTAACAGGAATCAACGTTTTTAATAAGCCTGCGCAGCCTGTATTGACCAACAAAAAACCCCAACTGTTCCTTTCAAAGAAAAACCATTTTTCTGTTTTAGAAAAGCAAAAATTTTTGAATGATACTTTGCCGGAAGCAGTTCACATATCTCCAGATACCATCCCTTCTAAAAATACAGACTCTCTCTTAACAAAGGATTCCCTTTCTATAAAAGACTCTCTTTCTACAAAAGATTCTATAACGGTTAAAGATAGCATTTCTTATAAATTGGCGAAGAACGCATTGGAAGCTCCGGTAGAGTATAGCGCTGAAGATTCGATGGTAATTGATGTGCCTGATAAAAAAGTAACGCTTTACGGAAAAAAAGTAACTACCGATTACAGAGATAATAACCTCACCGGGCCTGTCATATCTTTTGATGAAGCGTCAGGAGATATTATTGCAAGTATAAAACGGGATAGCACAGGAAAGATAATTGCATTCCCTACTTTTAAGCAATCAGATTTTACTTCTCAAAGCGATACGGTACGTTTTAATATGAAAAGCGGAAAAGGGGTTACCAAAAGTACCTACACCCAACAGGGAGAAATGTATGTGTATGGAACAGTAATTAAAAAAGTAAATGAAGATGTTTTCTATGCACTAAAAGGAAGGTTCACTACCTGTAACCTTGATACTCCGCATTTTGCTTTTATCAGTAACAAAATAAAATTTATTAATAACAAGGTTGCTATTTCAGGCCCCGTCCATCCGGAGTTTGAAGGCGTTCCAATTCCCATCTATTTTCCATTCGGTATATATCCTTTGAACCAGGGAAGGCATTCAGGCCTTTTATCGCCTAATTTTACTGTCAATGAACAAAGAGGCCTCGGGCTGGAAGGAATGGGATTTTATAAAGTAATCAACGACTATTGGGATCTGACAGTAAGAGGAAGCCTCTATTCCTATGGTGGATGGTCAATGAATTTTAATCCGCGTTATTCAAAAAAATATCATTACAGCGGCAACTTTACATTCGACATTCAGAATTTCAATCTGAATTTTAAAGGCGATCCTGATTACCAGAAGAACCGAAGTTACCGTATAACGTGGAGCCATAGCGCCGACACAAAGTCGAGGCCAGGCGTTACATTTTCAGCGAATGTAAATGCCGGTAGCAGCAGTTATAATTCCACAGTACCCAATAATCCTAACCTGAATTTTCAAAATCAATTGTACTCTTCTATCGCTTATTCCAAAACATGGCAGGACAAGCCCTTCAACCTCACTCTTACCGCCAACCATGACCAAAATACCAATCAAAAACTGATCAATGTGAGCCTGCCTTCCCTGGGCTTCACGATGAATACTATTTATCCCTTCAGAAGAAAAGAAGCCGTAGGCGAATTAAAATGGTATGAAAACATAGGAATCGGTTATAACATGACCGGGCAAAACAGGTTTTCTTTTTATGACACAGTAAAAAACAAAACCATCTTTCAACAAATAGCTGATACCCTGCAATGGGGCGCTCATCATTCGGTCCCCATTAGCCTGTCTCTTCCGCAAATGGGTATATTTCAACTGTCGCCTTCAGTAAGCTATGACGAAACCTGGTTTCAAAATAAAGTGATCCACGGTTGGAATGACACTGCCAAAAAAGCAACTACCAGAATTGAGCAAGGCTTTTACACAGCGCGCCAAATGGCTTTTAGCCTTAGCGCTTCTACAAGAATTTTTGGGATGATCACCGCCAAAAAGAAGGACGCAAAAATACAAGCGATACGCCACGAGATACGGCCTACATTTGGCATCAGTTACCAGCCTAACTTCAATGGAAAGAATTATTATTCAGCGCAGATAGATTCATTTGGCAATAAAAGCCTGCTCCCTTATTTTGAATCCGGCCACAATCTTTATGGCGGCTATACCAATGGAAGATTTGGCGGCTTCAATTTTGGATTGGAAAATAATATTTCCATGAAAGTGCGCAATAAAAAAGATACGGGTGAAAACGCGGTAAAGAAAGTATCTATACTCGACGCGCTAAGTATTAACGGAAGCTATAACTTTTTCCCGGTAGATTTTCATCATTTCTCCAACATCTCTGCTACCGCTTCTACCAATTTATTTAATAAAGTAAATTTCACAGCAGGCGCAAGCTTTAACCCTTACGAAGTGAACAGTGAAGGAAGAGACACCAACATATTGGTATGGAAAAGAAAGCCTATCTCATTAGGCCGTATGACCAATGCGAACATCTCATTATCAAGCTCCTTCCAGGGCGGGAATAAAAAAACCGGTGAAGAATCCGGGTTAAAGCCGGGCCAACCCCCGCCAGGCTCAAGGTACAACCAGGATGAGTACAATAGCGAAATGGCTTATATACAAAACAATCCTGGTGAATTTGCGGATTTTAATATTCCCTGGTCTGTAAATCTGTCTTATTCTTTTTCTTTATCAAAAACTTTTGTAAAAGGAATGGGGTTTGAAAACAGATATACGCAGAATATGAATTTTAGCGGCACCTTAAATATTACTCCTAAATGGCAAATGGCAATTAACGGGTATTACAACGTATCTCTTGGCCAGTTAAATCCTTTATCACTTTCTATTTCAAGAGACTTACATTGCTGGCAAATGTCTATCAGTATGTCGCCATTGGGAATCTATCGTTACTTTAGCATTAATATCAGTCCGAAGTCTCCCCTGTTGCGTGATCTGAAAATAAACAGGACGAGATCGTTTTATAGTGGGTTGTAAAAAGACAGTAAGATATATATCCTGAGGATCTATTCATTAATATAATCGCGGTTTAACCCGCAGTCCCGATCATTTAATACGCCCTCGCAAACAAAACCCTTTCCCCGCTTGGCTTTCCGGTGAGGATACATTTCCCTTCTTCTTTGGTATTATTTAACGGAATGCAACGGATCGTTGCCTTGGTAAGCTCCTTTATTTTCTCTTCGGTCTCTGCAGTGCCATCCCAGTGGGCGGAAATGAAGCCGCCTTTTTCATCGAGTAGCTTTACAAAATCTTCCCATGTATTCGCTTTTGTAATATGGGCATCGCGGTAATCTTTTGCTTTTTGATAAATACTTTTTTGAATGTCATCCAATAAAACCAGCACAGTATTAGCAAGCCCATCCAATGACACTACTTCCTTTGTTTTATTATCTCTTCTCACCACTTCTGCTACATTTTTTTCAAGGTCTCTTGCACCTAAAGCAATTCTTACAGGTACGCCTTTCATTTCGTATTCTGCAAATTTCCAACCTGGGCGGCGGCTGTCGTCGTCATCATATTTTACTGAAATACCCAATGCTTTGAAATCTTCCATAAGGGTTGCTACTCTTTCATCAACCAATCTCTTTTGCTCCTCACCTTTGTATATAGGTACGATCACCACCTGTAGTGGCGCTATTTTAGGCGGAAGCACCAGGCCATCGTCGTCGCTGTGAGCCATTACCAACGCCCCTATCAATCTTGTACTTACTCCCCAACTTGTAGCCCATACATAATCCAGCTTATTTTCTTTATCACTGAATTTTACATCAAATGCCCTGGCAAAATTTTGGCCTAAAAAATGAGAAGTACCGGATTGCAGGGCTTTTCCATCCTGCATTAGCGCTTCAATACAATAGGTATCTACAGCGCCTGCGAAACGTTCATTCACGCTTTTTACTCCTTTGATCACCGGCATGGCCATCCATTCTTCTGCAAACTCTGCATATACGTTCAGCATCTGCATCGTTTCATCTATGGCCTCCTCTGAGGAAGCATGTGCAGTGTGGCCTTCCTGCCACAGAAACTCTGTAGTGCGTAAAAAAAGCCTTGTACGCATTTCCCACCTTACCACATTAGCCCATTGATTAATCAATAACGGCAGATCCCGGTATGATTGAATCCAGTTTTTATAGGTATTCCAGATAATGGTCTCCGACGTGGGCCGTACTATTAATTCTTCTTCAAGCTTTGCATCGGGATCTACGATAATATCATCTCCTTCATCATTATTTTTTAACCTGTAGTGAGTAACTACAGCGCACTCCTTGGCAAAGCCCTCTACATGCGCCGCTTCTTTGCTCAAAAAGCTTTTAGGAATGAATAAAGGAAAATAGGCATTTTGATGGCCCGTTTCTTTAAATTTTTTATCTAACTGGTCGCGCATGTTTTCCCAGAGTGCAAAGCCATAGGGCTTAATAACCATACAGCCACGTACAGCGCTGTAATCTGCCAAACCCGCTTTTATAATTATATCATTATACCATTGTGAATAATCTTGTTCCCTGGCGGTAATTTCTTTACTCATTCTTTATTCTGTTTAAACACATTTTAAAAAGAATATTCCTTGACATACTTTTAACAACCATTCATAAAAACAATCGTATATAGTTAAGGATTATTCTTAAATTTACATTAGGATGACGCAAAAGTAAAGCTTCATCATCAAACTTATAAAACTCAACGCCATGAAAATAAAACACATTTTTTTCTTTAGCTTACTGGCTGCAGTCAGTAGCTGCTCTACAGCGTATCGTTCAGGGCAAACTCCGGATGATGTTTACTATTCTCCTGCTCCCGAGCAAAATTCTTACGTAAGTTCAGTAAATGACCGCGATAGAAATTCATATTCTTATAGAAATAATGATTCTTACCGGAATGATGAAGAAACTGAAATAAGAAGAGGGATACGCAACCCGGTATATCGCAGTTCAATAGCGCTTGATCTTGGCTTTGGGTATAGCCCTTATGGCTATAGTCCTTTTGGATACAGCCCTTATATGTACAGCCCTTATGGTTATGGATCATATTATGGCTATGACCCTTATATGTCTCATAGCATGTATAACCCGTATCTTTATAATTCTTATGGATACGGTGGGCTTTATAGCCCATATAGTTTTTACAATCCTTATAGTTTTTACGGTTCCCCCTATTATGGATATGGGTATGGGACTGGATATTATCCCGGTATTATCACTTACAGCAGGGTAAACACTAACATAGGAGCCAGAAGGTACAACCTGAATTCTTATAATTCTATTGATAACAGCCCTGCTGCAATAAGAAATGCAGTAAGGTCCAATATTTCTTCGGGATCTTCAGCGCCGGTAAGATCATTTAATACCCGGCCGGGCAGTACAGGTTCAGGGAATATAATAAGAAGAACATTTACGCCTTCGGAGAGCAGACGGAGTAATTCGAGAAGTTCGAACAGAACCTATGAAAATAATAACAATACAAGGCAGGAAAATTACAATACAAGGCAGGAAAGGCCTACTTACCAGGCGCCTACCCGTTCATTTGAATCAAGCGCTCCATCAAGCAGTAACTCATCATCTTCAGGAAGCAATAATGGCAGCGCCCCGGTAAGATCTTTTAGAAGATAATGAAGTAAATAATGATGATCTCTTATCCGTAGAAAATCTTTATTTATTCATTAAACATAGAAAAACACCGTCATACTATGAAAACAAAATTTTTAATATTGTTTTTCTTAACCGCTTTTAGTTATTCCTATGCGCAGGAACCTGCGGACGCATTAAGATATTCTTACCTGACACAGAATGGTGGCACGGCACGCAATCAGGCCATTGGCGGGGCCGGCGCTTCACTGGGTGGAGAATTTTCTTCTCTTTTTATCAATCCCGCAGGATTAGGTTTTTATAAAACCGGAGACTTTGTGGTTACGCCTCAATTTTCCATAAAGAATTCCAGGTCGAATTATCTGGGTACAAAGGCAAGTGACAATGAAACTAATTTTAACCTGGGCACTACGGGAATTTTATTCGCTTCTCCCTCTTCAGGAGATAAAAGTGTAAAGAGCTTTACATTCGGCCTTGGCATCAACAGAGTTGCGGATTTTAATAATCATGTTTACTACAGAGGCACTAATACTAAAAGTTCCTACTCTGAAAAATATCTTGAAGAATTAATAGATAATAATGTTACAGACCCAAACAGCGCCGCACAGGATTATCCTTATGGCAGCAGCCTTGCTTTTAATACATACCTGATTGATGCCATTTTTAATCCGGACAGTTCTGTTTCAGGATATGTCACCCAGGCCGATCCTGCTTACGGGCTTTTGCAGGAAAATACCATCCATACCAGTGGCGGCATTACTGACCTTGCGATAGGCGCAGGGTTAGACGTACAGGAAAAATGGTATTTTGGCGGAACAATATCTTTTCCCGTTTTAAGATATAACAGGGAAGCTACTTATAGAGAAAGCGATCAATCGGGCAATACTCACAATGGCTTTAATTACTTTGAAGCCAGCGAATCACTGGACACAAAAGGCATTGGCATCAATGGAAAATTAGGAATTATCTTTAAGCCTGTAAGTAATGTAAGATTAGGATTGGCTGCACATACTCCTACACGTTATTGGATCACGGATAATTATGTTGCAAGCATGGTTACTGACACGGAAGGCTATGGCCCTGTTGACGGGATACCTCAAAGCTCCACAGACTTAACGAACGGGCAGCCTTTGGAATCAAGATATAGTATAATAACTCCCTGGAGGCTAATGCTCAGCGGCTCCTATTTATTTCACGAAGTGGAAAATGTAGAACAACAGCGCGGCTTTATAACAGCAGATATAGAATATGTGAACTATAAAGATGCTTCTTTCAAGGCAGAGCGGAATGATACTGAAGGAAAAGATTACTATGGATCGGTGAATAAAACGATCAAGAATCTTTATACCAATGCGTTCAATGTTCGCCTCGGCGGTGAAATGAAATTCAATACATTTATGGTAAGGCTTGGAGGCGCTTGTTATGGCAATCCCTATAAAGACGAAACTTCAAATCTTATAAAAGTCAGCGGTGGCGTAGGATATCGCAATAAGGGATTTTTTATAGACCTCGCCTACATTTACTCAATAAATAAGGATATTCATTATCCTTACCTACTGCAGGATAAACCCAATGTGCCTGCCTACTTAAAAAATAATGCGGGGAACATTGTGGCTACTGTCGGGTTTAAGTTGTTATAAGCTATAACTATCTCCATTAGTGCAATAACACTGGGTGGACAATGACGCCAATCGGATGTCCCATTGCTCACCTAATGTCATTAGTTTAAGACAGTTCGTTAATCCGCTATTTCATGCAATGGACTGAAGTCTCCCGCCTTAGGCGGGATTACAAAATTGGTCGTTCCTAATGGAACTGACTTTCTTTAGAGCCGTAGATTCGGCTTATTTTGTAGGATGGGTTTCAATATGTACCAAAATTACCCTTTCGTTAGTTTTTAACAAACCATTCAATTTTATAATGAGGAGCATACTTTTGCATTAGAAATAATTTTCTAAATACGGAGAGGTCAATTCGCAATAGAGTTAAGCAGCCTATTTTAAAGTAAAAGTGTCTTAACAGGTATTGATAGTATTTAAAGACGATTAAAATTAATCTTCTTTCCTTCACTAGTTAATACATAAGACATGAAAACATTCAATGTAATGCCCAAAAAACTTCTACCATTTATTATTGCTATAATATTATTACCCGCTACCATGAATGCACAGGTAACCACAAGCAGCATTACAGGTACTATTAAATCTGAAAACGGAGAGCCATTGGAAGGCGCTACTATTGAAGCAGTTCACATCCCTACAGGGTCCAGATATACTACCACCAGTCAAAAAAGCGGTCAGTTCAATTTTCCTAATATTACCCCCGGCGGCCCTTATACCGTTACAGCAACCTTTGTTGGCCTTGAACCATATCAAAAAACTGATATTATGGCTCCCCTGGGAGATAAATACAATATGGTTATCAAATTAGCGCCTGCTACCAAAGAACTCCAAAATATCGTAATAAGCGGCAGGGGCTCGGGGCTTGTAAAAACAGGGGCATCTGTTAATTTCAACAACAGGCAAATTCAGACCCAGCCTAATATGGACCGCAGTATAACAGGGCTTATCAAAACTTCGCCGCAGGCTAATGCACAGACTAACGGAGTTAGTTTTGCCGGCATGAATTACCGGTATAATACCATTACTATTGACGGCGCTTTATTCAATAACAATTTCGGGCGTTCCGGAGACGGATTGATTCCCGGCGGCGGAGCATCGGCCATTTCAATTGATGCCCTTGATCAGATCCAGTTAAATATCGCACCTTACGATGTAAGGCAAGCCGGCTTTGTAGGTGGCGGTATCAATGCTGTAACCAAAAGAGGAACGAATACATTTACCGGAACTGTTTATGGCTATTACAGAAACCAGGACTTTACCGGAAATAAAGTAAAAGGCGTTGAATTTAACAATGCAAAAAAATCAACTAAAATATATGGCGCAAGTATTGGCGGCCCTATTATAAAAGACAAGCTCTTCTTTTTTGTGAATGCAGAAAAAGAAGAAAGAACACAACCTGGCCAAACATCTGTTGCAAAAAGGCCCGGCGTAAATGATAATGACCCCAATGTAACCTCTCCCCTGGCATCCGACCTTGATAAATTATCTCAATATTTAAAAAGCGCTTATAACTACGACCCGGGCGCTTATGAGGGGTATAATTTTTATACAGATAATTTTAAGTTCGTTACCAGGCTCGACTGGAATATCAGTGATAAAAACAGGCTGACCCTACGATACAACCAATCTGAAACCAATGATGACGACCGTGTTAACTCAAACAGCGGTCCTTCCGGCATTTCACGGTTCAGCAATAGCCGGAGAGGCGGCAGCCCAACGGCAGGATTAAGCTTCATGGGGTCTAATTTTAAGAACAATACGAAAGTAAATTCAACAGTAGCAGAATTGAATTCCATCTTCAGCAATAAAGTATCCAACCAACTTATTGCTTCTTATACCCGTAACCAGCCGGTTCGTATTCCTAACAGCGCCTTTCCCTTCGCAGACATTATGAATGGATCCAACGTTTATATTTCTTTAGGTACTGATCTTTATTCTTATGAAAACAAGATTGATGACAAAGCTTATAATATTGCTGATAATGTTACCCTAAATTTTGGAAAACATTCTGTAACAGCAGGAGCCAGCTACGATTATTTTGCTGTTAAAAATTTCTTTGCAGATGCGGGAGGGCCAAGTTATTACCGTTTTGCTTCCCTGCAGGATTTCTTAGATAACAAAGCGCCAATCTTTTTTGCATTAACTTATGGATACGATCAAAAAAATCCCGGATATATACCTCCGGCCGAGGCTACCTTTGGACAAGTAAGCGTTTATGCGCAGGATGCCTGGTCTATTAATGAGAACTTTAAACTTACTTACGGATTAAGAATAGATAAACCCTTATACACTTTTGATGCATCGAAGAACCCGGCGTTACAAGAAGTAACTTTTAAAGATGTAGATGGAAGTAATGAGACTTTTGATGTGAGCCAATGGCCTAAATCAAGGTTGCTGTTTTCACCACGTATTGGTTTTAGCTACAATATAGAAGATGAAAATACAGTCATCAGGGGAGGTACCGGTATATTTACCGGGAGGATTCCATTTATATGGCTTTCCAACCAGGTAGCAGATAATGGAGTTTTACGGTCAATATGGACCGTATCTTCTCCGGCTGATTTGGTAAATTATCCTTTTTCACCAGATCGTTCTACCTATTTTTCAAAAATACCTATCTCCGCACCCGGCACAACTATTCCTTCAGGAAGGCCTTCTTACAGCGCTACCGTGCCTGATTTTAAAATGCCGCAAGTATGGAGAACCAGCCTGGCTTTTGATAAAAAATTTGCTACGAATTATACATTTACCATAGAAGGCATCTTTACAAAACTTATTAATAATGTTTATTTCCGTAATGCCAACCTCGGCTTGCAAAATGGCATCCTGAATGCACCGGGCGATGGCAGGCCTTACTACACACCGAGGCTTAATGATAACATCAGTGTAATGACCGTAATGGATAATACCAATAAAGGCTACAGCGCTGTATTTACTGCCCAGGTTCAGAGATCATTTTCTAAAAACTGGGCAGGCTCTTTAGCTTATACTTATACTTTTGCCAACGATTTAAACATTGGTACAAGCGATCGCGCCAGCAGTAGTTGGAGCACCAACAATATAGTAAATAACCCTAACCAGCCTGAACTAAGCTATTCTAACTTTTCTATTCCTCACAGGGTCATTGCCAGCTTTTCTTATAAATTTAATTATCTGAAAGATAACATGGCTACGACAATCGGCCTGTATTATAGCGGCTCTTCGCAGGAGCGTTATCATTTCCGGTATAGTAACGATGTAAATGGCGATGGACAAACCAATGACCTGATTTACATACCGGCTGATCCTTCACAGATCACTTTTGTAGAAGGCTTTAAAGTGGGAAACAAAACCTATACGGCTCAACAGCAGAAAGACGCTTTCTTTGCTTTCATTGACAATAACCCATATCTGAAAAAACACAAAGGCCAATACATGGACAGAAACGGCGCATTGCTGCCGTGGGTTAATTCTCTCGACATGAGAGTACTACAGGATCTTTCATTCAATGCAGCAAAAAGAAAACACACCTTTCAATTTAGTATTGATGTAGTAAACCTGCTAAACCTCATAGATAACAATTGGGGAATAAAGTATTCTTATAATTTCGGTTCCTTCTCAGACCAGGGGCTTTTGGGAATACCGTCCACCACTAATAATACAGGCGGCGAAAGCTTTAATAAAGAAGCTCCCAAATTCACTTTTGATCCCGGAGGCCCGACATCAGTTTACAGGCCTGATTATTCAACTATAAGCACGTGGGGAATTCAACTTGGATTGCGGTATATATTTTAATGGCTAAGATTTTTAATAAACAAAATATTTGTCCCCTATCCATTAATTAACCTTTATACTATTTTATAAGAATTAACGATTAAAAAATGAATATGCTGACCTATCCATTACTAAATCAATGTTTAATTCCGGGCATCTAAAGATAATTAAGAAAACCCAATATTTCTTCGTTTACTGTTTACCGCACAAATGAATGACCGCCACGCCAATTGAACAATCCTTTCTTAAAAATACCAACTCCATTGCAGCGAAAAACTTCTGCCTGGGCGAAGTATTTTCATGATGTCATTATGGTCATAATATTTCACGTCAAAAATATTTTCTACTCCCGCGTTTATATGAAACTTTTTTGAACTCACTACAAAACTTCTGTCTATAAAAAAATTCATGATGAAGGATGAAGGCGTTGCCGATTCTCCATACACACTGCTGACATGCTTCTGAGCCGCAGTCGCTATCACTTCGGGCTGAAAACTGAACTGCTTCCACAAAAATTGAAATCTGCCGGTTGATCTGAATGGCGGAATGAGCGGAAGCGCATTTCCAGAATGGTCTTTACCATACGAAAAAGAATTGCCGCTCGTAAATTTCAGGATGTTACCCAACTTCCATTCCACATCTGTTTCAAAACCAAAAATAGAAGCGGCGGCCAGATTCTGATATTGCTTGACACCAGAAGCGCTATGGGTCATCTTATCAAAATCAATATTAGGGATACCGGCAATGTAATTCTGCATCAGGTAAGAAAATCCTTTGGCTGATAATTTCAAATTTTTGTTCCTGACCTGTATTCCTGCTGAAAAATTCCACGAAGTTTCTTTTTTTAACTGCGGCGAACCGAGGTAATCATAGTTATCTGCCCGGTTAAAAAGATAAAATCCATACAATTCCTGCAGCGTGGGCAAACGCATGGTACGGCCGGCATAGCTAAAAACATTCAGCTTATCACTTAACACCAGGACAGGATTTGCATAAACCGTATATAAAAAATCAGTCCTGCTATGATAGTCCTGAAAAATTCCTGAAACAGTATGTCTCCCTGCATCTGAATAGATTGACGATGCTCCTAAACTCCCGGAAACCCCGGATTGTAAAACCAATCTTTTCGACATCTTCCATTCATCATAAAGACCGGCTTCGGCATAACTACGCATGGCATCCGGAAGGGTAAGCATAAACATGGGGGCGCCACGATCAGGATACATCGTCATCTCGGCATGTAATTTATTTTGATAAACATTTGCACGGGCTTTGAAAACATGCTTGCCTTTTTCTCCGGTTGTGGTCGAAATAAATCCGAATGTCCGCGAAGTACCCGGCATATCCATGTGCATGAAAACCTGGCCAGCAGGACGTTTGGTATCGTCCATTGCATGATCAATGTCGTTAAAATAAATTTTGTTTTCTATTTTATTGATGATACCCGATACAAAATGTATTTGATGAGTTAATGATACAATATTTGCTTTGGCATAAAGTACATCCATCGTCAATGCAGGATAACCAATATTGTAACCTTCATCTCTGATATAGTTCAACAAAACCCACTGATGCGGATTCAGCTTATACTTAATCCCAATACCACCATTCCATTTAGCGTATTGCGAAAAATCAATTACTTTTCTGCCACCGGCAAAATAATTGCCGGATGCACGGTAAATTCCATTCACATTAATACCAATGCGCTTATTGCTGTAATTGACGGATGTCAGTATTTTATGAGCATTACCATTTGTTTCGTATCCTGCTGCCGCCATTCCAGCAATGATTTTTTTATCTCCGAACACGGGCTGTATTGTCTTGAAATCAAATCCTCCGCCGATGTTGTTTCCTCCGGTGCTTTCCGTATTTCCATAACTGATGGCAATACTTTTCAGATTCCCCGGCTCAATGTAGGAACTTGCAGGATCCATGCGGTCTGTACAGGCACCAAAGATGGACATCCCGTCAATGGTAGTTGTTATCTGCCCGTTATTTAACCCTCTGATTCCCGGCTCCCAGGCGTAATTGCCGCGCTTAATCATGCTTACCCCGCCGAGCCCGTTCAATAAGCGGTCGGTATTTATCTGAACATTTTTGTCGGGCAGAAATTGCCTGTTATTTGTTTGCAAAACTCCCTGCTGAACAATCACTTCTTTCAGTAAAATCTCTTTGGTCTCAAAACTGTCAACCTGGGCTTTCAGAAAAACAGGAATACTCATCAATAGTAATATTGAAATAAACCTTGCTCGCATAAAAATTATATTAAGGCCTGCCCTTGTATTAAGCAAAGGCAGGCCGGTTAATTAGAAAACAATATCAAGGGCGGCATCATCAAACAGGACATCAGTGCCTGATTTGATTTTAAAGTGAAAACGCCAGTCGCCGCTCATGGTAAAATTGACTTTACCATTATAAAAACCATTTCCTGCATCTTTTGGATTTACATTATTAGGCGAACCATGATCCATAGATGTCATATAGGGGTAAAACTCCACATTCAACCCGGTAACCGGAACAAATTTCATGGCCGTTTCTTTTTTAAAGACGATCAGTGAAAAATCATTCATCCCCACTTTGAAATTTTTGTAAGGATACAAGGCAAGAACATATTTGTCTCCACCTTCGGTAGTAAAAGTAGCGGCAGTCTTGGTTTCGGCCTGCTTTACATTAACCTTAAAAATTAATTCTTCACCACCTACTTTCAGAATCAGCGACCATGCCTTAGTTGCAGACGGCATCGTAAGTACGGCGCCTGCTTCGTAATAGGTGGTTCCGGAAATAAGTACGGGACCTAACGAAGGGCTGCTGTGCTGCATGGTACCCATATCCATCAGGGTAGCCAGTGTTAATGTTTCGGGCAATACCGCTTTGCCATTCTGGGTTATTTTTATAAAAATGGGATTGTAGCCGGTTATCAGTGAATCGGGAGAATATAATGTAACCTGCTTACCGTCGCTTAATGTGCCTTCGGCTACCTTGACCTGGTTCTCTAATAGATCGGGGATTTTAACCTGTTCTTTTTGACAGGATACAATAAAGGTACTCATGGCTAATAAGCCAATAATATAAGTTTTCATTTCAATAAATAGTTTATAAAACAACTTCAGTTGGAAGTTGTTTTTAAATAAGATGATTGATGATCAGCATCCTTAGGGATGCTTTCCTGATCAATAATTTTGGCTTGGGAAATGCCGTGTACGACTTTAGGGCATGACCTTGCAGTCCATACTTTCAGTCAGATTTTTTTAAAAGATTTTACGGCATTATACATTCATCAGGGATCCGGGCGGATGAAAGATGTCGGCAAGATAAACCTGTGAGCAGAACGAATGGGAATTAGGGTAAAACTGTTGTCCGGGAATACAATTGCGCTTCTCTAATTGCACAACCGGAGCAACCAGAAAGACGCTCATTTCGCTGAGCTGTTGCTGAGCCTGGGGTTCATTTTTCTTTTCAAGCTCTTTTTTTAACTGGCAATGTCCCTTACAGTGTAATTCGGGCTTGCCTTTGTTTTCGCAAAGTTGTTCAGCAATTTGTTCCCTGTTGATGAAAAAATCTGCCTCAATGATGCCCTTATGAAAAGTCTGGGCTACCATTGCTATCAGTGTGAATATGGCAAGAAGTTTTTTCATCGGTGCAAAAGTAACCTGCATCAAATAAAAATATATAGGGAGCGATCATTTCAAAACATGATATTGGTCATCCGATCTACTCTTCATATTGTTTGATGGCTGATGGTAAAAATGCTGCCACCTTTTTTGTTAAGGGCCTCAACTTAATTCTCAGCGTATTACTGAATTGCACAATAGCCCATCTTCCTGGCGGATATCCCCACCCGACAATCAGACAATCAGAAGATTAATCTTATCTTAGAAAAATGTCAGGAGTTTTTAAGTACCCTTTATAACCCCGATAGTAAAGGAGAGAAAATATTACCTTTATTCCATAAAACATGGTTAAAAGGGACAATACTAAAAAGGTTATTATCAATTTCGGTCAAATTTTAATTTTATGAGAGGCAACCCTGTTACTAACCCCTACGATTAGTTAAAAAAGTAAAATTATCCTTTGCTCTCTGCAGAAGAATTAGTAAACCATATTAAAGGCTGTAGCCTTAATAGCCGTGAAAGTCAAAAAAAAATTTTCAGTTCGTTTTACGGCTATGCTATGTCTGTTTGTTCGCGCTATACCCATAAGGATGAAGATACTGCAGAGATCATCAACGATGGGTTTCTGAAAATATTTAAAGAAATACACCGGTTTACCCCTGCTTATGCCGATGTGGTAAATTCATTCAAAGGCTGGCTTCGTAAGATTATGATTTATACGGCTATTGATCATAATCGTAAATATTATAAATATGAAACAGCTACCTCATTTCCCGAAAATATTGCAGAGATTACCTTTATAGAAGAGGATGCGCTGGACAGGATATCACATGACGAAATAATAAAAGCAATCCGAAGTTTGTCCCCTGCTTATCGAACGATCCTGAATTTGTTCATTGTCGAAGGATTTTCTCACCAGGAAATTGCAGAAAAATTAGATATCGCCGTAGGTACTTCCAAATCCAACCTTGCTAAAGCCAGAATTCAATTACAAAAAATATTATTCAATACTCATCAAACAGTTTTAATTAAAAATGAACCCTGATAAATTTGATATAAAAATTCAGGAAGCCGCAGCGCAAAATGAGCCTGCCTATAATGAAGCCGCATGGTGCGCTATGGAGAAGCTGTTGGACAAAGAAATGCCCCAAAAGAAGAAGGATCGAAGGAAAATATTTTGGTGGTTTTTGTTACTTTTTCTTGTGGGGGGAGGTTCTTCACTATTGATTTGGAAAGGAGTTATTGAAAAGGATTCAACGATACCTGTAATTAGCGGTAGTACTAATATTTCAACCGGTACAAAAGAAAAAATTACGTCGAAACAAGATGGTTCACCAGTGAAAAACATTACTAAGAAGTTGAATTCTGAGGAGGAGCTAAATCAACATAAAATCGAAACATCCCCTTTTTCAAATCCGGCCAATAATGATGGGATGCAAACTCAAGACAATATTGTAATCAATGGAATAAGCGTCCGTGCAACAGTTGAAATCATTAACAAGAAAGATGATAAAAATTATGACACGGCTGAAATTGATTCTAAAAAAAGCCGTACGGTTCAATTATCCAAAGGGGCGCAAGGGGTCCAAACTATACCCAACACTTATAAAATACTCGCTGACAGGATTAACAATGAAGGCAGGATACAAAAAGCAAATCCGTCACCAAATAGGGTTCTTACACAATTTATCCCCGAAAATAATAATGAAGATGACAATAATACTATAATTAAGATAGACAAAAAGAATGACCACCGGAATATTTCCACAAAAGAAACAGCCGCCACAAGATCCGGCAATACTTTTCCAGGTTCCTTAGCCCTTCAGTTTTCCATTGGCCCCGATGTGAGTGCAGTAAACCTAAAAAATATCGGCAAAATGAATCTGATTTATGGAGCCGGTTTAAGTTATGCCATCAATAAAACGTTTTCAATAAAAACAGGGTTCTATGTTTCCAGAAAAATTTATGATGCTCATCCGGATGAATACAATCCTCCACCGGGGTTTTGGAATTATTATCCCAATCTGAAATATATAGATGCAGATTGTAAAATTTTTGAAGTGCCACTCATAATTAATTTTCATTTCAAACCAATGCGGGATCATCAATGGTTTGCCTCAGCAGGGCTCTCCTCATATTTTATGAAGAGTGAGAATTACAATTATTTTTCAAAATCATCCTCAGGTCAAACCTGGTATAATAATTACTTTATCAAAAACAAGAATCACCATCTTTTTGCTTCACTTCGGCTGGGAGCAGGTTATGAAAGAAAATTAAATAATAGAATTTCCATAACAGCAGTGCCATACGTCAATCTGCCGCTCAAGGGTATAGGCTATGGCAAAGTACGACTTTACAACGCCGGTGTTTTACTTTCTTTAAGTGTGAAACCATTTTACAGGAAATAATGATAGTTTCCTGCGGTTCATAATTCATTTTAGGATCAAAATAAAATCCAGGCAACCGGTTAAACAAATTCTTCGATTTGAATTATAAAAGATTCAATGCCTTAAAATAGTTGTTAAGCAGAAGAGATTATTTACCGGCGTTTTGAAACCCTATTGTTCATTTCAAATCATCATTATGAAACTAAAACAAATTCTTTCTGCCGCAATCGTCCCCGCTTGTTGCCTTACTATTTTGTCCTGTTCCAAATCCAATAACGATGGTTATGGCGGAGGTGGCGGAAACCCTCCGGGGGGAGGTGGTAGCGGCAGTACCATTACCATTTCAGGTATGGCATTCCCTTCCAACACGACCGTTAAGAAAGGTACTGTGGTTAAGTGGTATAACGGTGATAGTATGGCGCATACGGTTACCTCTGATGACGGTTCCAGCTTTGATAGCGGAAACCTTGCTTCCGGCGCCACCTTTTCCTACACTGCCAATACTGTAGGGAGCTTTGCCTATCACTGTAATTATCATTCCGGTATGAAGGGAACCCTTACTGTTACTCAATAATCGGGAGCCGCGACTTCCTATCAGATAGTTCTTCAAAAAAGTATTTCGGAATGCGATATAAGATTTCTGACAGGGTTATTCTCTTATTCATCATACTTCTATTTATCGGAGCGGCAGCGGTGTACCTGATATGGAACAGACCTCATCAAGATATCAGGAATTCAAAAGCAGTGGAAGTTACGGCTATCACTCTTTACCATGCCCTGGCCAACGATAGCAGTAACATAAAAAAAACTTACATCAACAGGATTGTTGCTGTGAGTGGTGAGGTAAAACGGATAATCCAAAACCGGCAAAAGCAACAGGTAATCCTTTTAAAAACTAACACAGAGCACGCTTCGGTAAATTGTACCCTGGAAGAAAATACTAAAAATATCAGGGAGGGAGATATCGTAATTCTTAAGGGAGTATGTATGGGTTATTCAGGCGGAGATGTTACTATGGGGATACCGGGCGATGTGTATGTAATCAGATGTTACCCATTATAAATAAAGACATTGATGATAAAGAAGATTTTACTTTTTTGGATGATGGCAAACTTTGTCAATATGCAGGTACAAGGTCAGGTGTATTATACGAAAAACGGGCGCATTGTATTTTTCTCAAAAACCATTCTCGAAAACATCAGCGCTGAAAATAACCAGGTAATCAGCATCATCAATATTCAAACCGGTGAGGTCAGGTTTTCATTACTGAACCGGGCTTTTCATTTCCCTAAAGCAAAGATGGAAGATGATTTTAATGAGTCCTATATGGAAAGCGATCGTTGGCCGCGATCCACCTTTAATGGTAACATTGAAAATAGCGGCAATATCAATTTTGAGGATGACGGAAACCATTCAGTAACGGTTACCGGTGAATTGACAATACACGGCGTTACCCGAAAAATCGTTATACCGGGAAATATCATCATCAAAGACGGCAAAATCAGTGCATCAGCCGCTTTTAAAGTACTTATAAAAGATTTTAATATTAAAATACCCTCAATAGTATCTAACAAAATAGCTGAAGGTGTGGAAGTAACGGTCGAGTGCCTGTATCAAAAAAAATAAACCGAATTGTTTATGTACAGATTATCTATATTATTAACAGGGGTTTGCTTTTTTCTGTTTTCATCAATCAATGCTACAGCCCAGGACACCACAGATCTGATGAATCAATTGCAGGAAGAAGTTGCAAAGAACAGGACAGAATATACCCGGGCTACCTTTATGTCCACCAGAATAGTTGACGGGCAATCCGTTGAGAATTTGCACTGCCATGTTTTGGATGTAAGAATCTCTCACCGCTTCGGGCCAATAAGCAGTGGAATTTATAATTTGCTTGGATTGGATAATGCAACCATGCGGTTAGGTTTTGATTATGGCATTACCGATAATTTGATGATGGGTATAGGGCACAGTACTTATCAAAAAACCTATGATGGCTTTTTTAAAATCAGAATATTCAAGCAGTCTTCAGGTAAGGTAAATATGCCCGTAACTATTTCGTTTGCACCGGTTATTGCTATCAATACCCTAAAACAATCCGACACAGTTAAAACTCCTTTTTCTGACAGGATTTCCACAGTATATCAGTTACTGGTAGCCCGAAAAATTTCAGAAAATTTTGCATTGCAATTGATGCCGGTCTGGATACATGAAGACAAAATTTCCTTTGGCCATATCAGGCGAAATGTACTGGCTATGGGCATCGGCGTCCGTCAAAAAATTTCAAATAGAATTAATATCAATGCTGAATATTATTATCAATTGCCCGATACCAAAGCGCCGGGTTCGCATAATGTATTTTCTCTGGGCATTGACATAGGTACAGGCGGTCATGTATTTCAATTGATTTTCACCAATTCTGCAGGAATTACAGAGAAGTCGTTTATTTCGGAAACTACAGGACGGTGGAATAGAACCAACATCATGTTTGGCTTCAACATATCAAAGGTATTTCAATTGAAAAATAACCATTAAAGCGATACCAGCATTTACTGTTTTGGTTTATATTTTATTTTTCCGGGAAAAGAGAATCTTAATCAAATTCAGGATAAATCCTGAATCAGGCCAGAGATACGCCAACCAATCTCTCTATCAGTCCAGTTTAAAAGTTTGCTTCATTGACTTGAGCATTCCCGGAGTAGACCATTGGCCCGGGACGATCATGCGGCGAATGGTATAGAGCGGCTCGGTAGAGTCGCGTTTAGTTGATAAAATAAATGCCATTTTGAAGCCGGCTTTTTTCAATTCAGGAATTGCAGCCTGGTTCCATAGCCCAAAGGGATAAGCAAAGTAAGTAGCAGGTTTGCCTGTAATGTCTTCAATGGTTTTACGGGGCTTTACAAATTGCTTCTCCCAATCCTCGCCCTGGTATTTGGTTACCATGTGATGATCCCATGTATGAGATTCTACCGCATTGCCTTCATCGGCCAATTGTCTTATTTGCTCTTTGCTCATATAACGGGGACGGTTGATCGAAATAGTCATGATAAAGAATACTCCTTTAAAACCATATTTTTTCATCTCCTGGTAACCAATACTAAACTGCTCTTCATCAGTATCATCAAAGGTCAGCATTACCGGTTTTGCCGGAAGCGTGCCGCCATGCACAAGATAATCGTACAATTGATTGGGCAATATAGTCTCATAGCCGCTGTCTTTAAGCGCTTTCATTTGTTGGGCAAATTGTGCAGCGGAGACAGAATAGCTTTTCATTGTTTCGCTCTGCCCCGGTTTAGGGTCTCTGATATGATGATAACATAGTACAGGCACTTGTTTTTTCGAAAGTATGGTAGCCGCGTCGGCCACTTCAGTATGGGCTGGCGGCTTCACTGAATCTTTTTGGCTTGTTTCAGTAGTTTCCTTATTGCTGCTTGATGTAGTATTATTCTTACTGGCAGAAGAATTACACGCAATGAAAAAGCAAAAGATCAATGTGTAGAAAACAAAATTTGTTTTCATAAAATGAAAAATAAATGGTTATTGGTATTGAATATAAATAGGCTTGGGAATAAACTTTAATAATTCCTGGGGAGTATAGAGTTGGTTACTACCTGTTTTAGTATCATTTTTATAAAACAATTTAAAACCGGTAAATTCCACAGGCTCTTTGTATATGTAGCTCAGATAAGTAGAACGCTTTAAAACTTTGTCACCCCATCCGTCCATGTCAATCACTACCTGCACTTCAGGTACTTTCTTTATTTGCTGGTAATTCGTAAGCATCCCCTGCGTAAAACGGTGCACAATTAAGATCTTCGGAGGAAGATTGTACTTTTTTACAAGGTCAGTTAAGTGGTCAATAGCGATGTTCACATCAGAGGCGTCAAAAGTTCCTATTTTTTTTCCCGGTACATGGCCGCCTTTCATTGAAAATTCCGGATCAATTCCAAGATGTACCTGGGGTAATTGTAAGTATTTTTCTAACGGGGGTACTTCATCGCGTACAGAGCTATGGCCTACCTGGATGTCTAAAAATACAAGGCCGTTTATTTCATTAGCCCAATTAATGATAGAATCTATTTGGTGCGAAGGCATACGCAGCCTGTGTTTGCCATCTTTCCCCGGTGCGCCTTGTGCGGTTACCGCTACATAGTGTAAGGCAGGAATAACGGGAAGGGATGAATCCGCAGATTGCCAATAAGCCACTTCATCCTTTAATTTTTTAAGCATTTCATTCTTAGGTAATTCACCCAGGATCCCCATTTTTTTGGAATACAGGTTTCCATAAAAAGCCACGATGCGGTTAAATGGCAAAATTGCACCAGATAGCGGATAAGGGCTCTTGGCAGGCCATTTACCTGTGGTATCTCCATTGGCAAGGTTATTCAGTAATTGCTTATATAGAGAAGTATCAATAGTTTTTTTCTCATATACTTTTCCCTGGTTTACCTGCTCATCTTTATGAACAGAATCTTTAAAAGACCTGTCCACAGCAGACTGGCCGCTATTACAGCCTATGGCTACTACAACGGTTGCACAAAATATAAACAGGATGGATGGGGGAATTTTTATTCTCATAGGTTGCGAAGTTATCTTAAAAAACCATTATTCAAAATTTCGTAAGTCAATAAATTCATAAAAATTCAAAGCGGTGAATATACCGGTTCAGTTGCCGATATTTTGATATTGGTCAAGATCTACCGTGGGCTTGTTGCCGGTTATTCGCATTAAAATATAAATAATGATCAGTTCTACGATAATAACAGATAAAACGCTGATGGCTCCATAAGAAAAATTGCCGGTAAGCCAGAAATAGAATAGAGTGGAAATAACGGAGGCTACTGATATAGATGCAATGCCCCATTTTATTTTTCCCAATAATTGATAAGCTTTATGAACAGAAGGTTTTGAAATTGCTGCATCAGGGCGTATCTTTTGAAGAAGATAAAAATTTTCGATCAGGTCGCAAAAGAGTGGGGCGACCTGGGCCCAGGCAAGTACTGTAAAAATAGAATGGCCCACGAAATTCATTTTATGAGAAACCGCCATACATAATAAAAAAATAGTGCCGTACACAAATGGAATAAAAAGAAAATCAAGATATAGCTGGCCTTTTAATGCGCGTAAAGACCTTGAAGAAAGCTCTTTTGGCAATAAAAAAATTCCCTTTATATAGGTCGCTAATTCCAGTGCCGATACAGGAAATTCCAGGTCGAGCATACTAAATTTTCGTACAAAAACATGCAACGTGTAAAAGTTCCTGCTTTGCAAGCGCATGATAAAACCTGTAAGCGCCATTACGCCGAAAACGATACAAAACAATGTACCATTACTGCTTATATAAAATGGAATATTCATGTGTTGGGAGTTTTAATGGTGGTAGTTTCCGGCACATTTTCTTCTGCTAATTTTACCTGCATTTGCGACCTGCCTTTCTTATACTCTTCCCAATCAAAATCAATTAAAAATTGGGTAGCTGCCTTGGCGCCAAGCACAAACATGTTTATTTTATCTTCATCTTTAAGAAAGAAGTTTAGCCAGTTATAATCTGATAAAGGGATCTTTCCTATGCCTCTTTCAAAAAATTTATTCTTAAGTAAAAAGTCTTTATCATAATAATACCTGATGGTATTAAACATCCTTCCCAAATATCCTGTAATGGTCCAATGAATTGCATTAGTAGATTTATTTTCGGGCTTGGAGTCGTCAAGGTCTATTCCGAAAGAGGGCAATCGTGGCACCCGTACCTTTGGGTTGTAAAAAATGTTGATAGGAAAATTAGAAAGAATACCGCCATCTACAAACCGCACTTCGGTAGGAGGATTAGGTTCATTGAAAGTATCCATCCAGGCCTTTTTTACTTCAGCAGATGTATTGGGGATATTATTGATAAAATAAGATTCAAAAAAAACGGGGATGGCCATGGAAGCGCGGATAAAGCCGGCAGGTTGAAGAGTATCAATTTTAGATTCCTCTCTGAACAGATTGCACATGGCAGGAAATTGAATTTTATTTTGCGTTACCAATTCCGAAGCAATGAATGTAACGTCTCCTTTAAGCGTATCAAGAGTTTCAGGGTTTTCTGCTCTAAGGTAAAGCTTAGGCAAAGTGGACGCTTTCCTGTTAAGGTCGGATACTTTTACCACACCGTTTTTAATAAGAAGCTGTTTGATCCAGTCATAAAAAAAATTCCCGGGGTTAATACCAAATCCTGCATTTTTTAATCTTCTGAATAATCTGGCGCTATAAAAAGCCAGGAAGCCGATCAATAAAAAGTAAAGGCCGGTGAATACAAAAGATATTTTAGCAACCACAGCTATCCATTGAAATTTATATTGGAGCCCTAACGTGATAAAATCACAAGCCATCAAAATAAGGCCAATAGCAAAAATAACTTTGAACCAGCGCGAAACTTTAGCATTAAAATCCTGGTGGGTAATAAAGTTTTTGATAACTGACCTTGCAGCAGGATGCCCATCTACTAAATTGAAAAAATTCAGATCACAAATAGCCTTAAGTATCTGGATGGATTTAGAGTCTTGTTTTTCACCGATCACAGTCATCAGCGCAGTATTGATAGCGCCTGCGCTCGTGCCCGCAAGCCGTATAAAACGGATTCCCATTTTTTCCAGGATATAAGTATATCCTACCAGTGCAATGCCCAATACGCCACCGCCCTTTTGAACCAGGTTTACATATTGGTTCCCATCATCATCATAAACGTCAGAAATAATAAACGGGCGATTGCTTTTTGAAAAAGCCTCATCTAACTGATTAAGACAATTAATTACTTCAGGATGCCCGGTAAAATCTTCAGTAGTGAGGCTGGTTTCTCCTGTTGTGCCGGTAGTTGGGGAAGGCATACTGGGTTTAATTTAAGATTAAAAAACAGGCATCATCAAAAGGCAGTAACAGTTCAAAAAAAAATAAACTATTAAATTGGCTCTGGCGCTACATTGATTTATCTTTCTTCAGCATTAAAACCAGAAAGAAAAAATGATCCTGATCTTAAAAGCGCTTCAATAATTTATTTGGAATTGATATAGTTATCTAAATGAGCAATGGTTTCCTGCTGCACTAAGATGGTTTCTTTCACTACATCGCTGATAGAAATAATACCGGCAAATTGTTTGTCTTTAAATACAGGCAGATAACGGATGTTAGTTTGAGTCATTAACTCCATGCAATGTTCTACAGTGTCCTGTGGCTTAAGATCGGGAAACTCAGATGTCATGATCTCACTTACTTTGGTATCTGTAGAATTTTTCCCCTTTAAGACCACTTTACGGGAATAATCTCTTTCCGTAATAATTCCTAAAAACTTTTCATCCTGCATGATCACTACAGAACCAATATTGTTTTCAGCCATTACTCTTAGCGCATCGAGTACTGAAGTGTCAGGTAAAACCGATATGGCATTGCTTCCCTTCCTTGAGAGAATATTGCTGATCTTATTCATAATTAAAAAGTTTTAGCGAGGTAATTTACGAAAAGAATCTGAAATAAATATAATAGATAAAAGTACGGGCACCTAATAACCTGACACCGGCCCTATCTGCCATGCAAAATTTCATTTTATTATATTTGCCCAATGAAGCCGAATGATGGGCAAACTGTTCATATTGCTATTTTAGATCTTTACGAAGGCCATGAAAACCAGGGTATGCGCGGGATAAGAGAGATTGTCTCTGAGTTTGGCAGAAGCCGTCATCTCAATATAGTTTCAAGGGAATTTGATGTACGAAGTAAAAACGAACTGCCTGCTTTAGATTTTGATATTTACATAAGCAGCGGCGGACCTGGCAGTCCTGTAGAAAGTGAAGGATTAGAATGGGATACCCATTATTTTGAATGGCTCAGGCTCATAGAGCAATGGAATAATGACCCTAAAAACATTAAGAAGAAATACATTTTTTTTATCTGCCATTCGTTTCAGTTGGCGTGCCGTTATTTTAAAATAGTTGACCTTACTAAACGCAGGTCAACAGCCTTTGGTGTATTTCCTGTGCATCTTTTAGAAGATGGTAAAAATGAATCCGTTTTTGAAGGAATGAACGATCCATTTTATGCAGTGGATAGCAGGGATTACCAGGCCATTCATCCGAACCATGCAAGGATAAAAGAAATGGGCGCTAAAATTTTATGTATTGAAAAAGAAAGGCCGCATGTTCCTTTAGAAAGGGCGATAATGGGTGTTCGTTTTAGTGATTATTTTATTGGCACGCAGTTTCATCCTGAAGCAGATGCCATAGGCATGAGCCTGCATTTAAAAACAGAAGAAAAGAAGAAAACGGTTATTGAAAATTATGGGCTTCAAAAGTGGGAATCTATGATCAGCCGTTTAAATGATCCAGATAAAATATTATGGACACACGATCACATACTTCCTAATTTTTTAAAAATTGCCTTAAATCAGTTGGCAATGGACAATGAATAAGGAACATTGAAAATGAAAAATGGAAAGCGGACAGTTTTTTAATTTTTAATTTTCAACTATCAATTTTCAATTAAAAAAAATGATACCGGAATTAAGAGCAAAGTACAATAATAATTTTATGGAAAAAAAGTACCGGGATTTTCTAAAAGATCTGGATAGTAAACACCCGGGTGCAATTGCATTTCGAGTTGCTGAAACTCCTGTTTTTATACCTAAAGATTTTACAGGCAAAATGATTGACGCATGCGAAAGTATTGTTGATACTATTGTTGCGCCGGGCTTTAAAGAACTAACACAGCGGGCAATACCCAAAGAAGAGAATGTACCTGGCGAAAATGGGCACACTGATTTCATTGTTTTTGATTTCGGCATCTGTGAAAATGAGGAGGGAGAATTAGAGCCGCAATTGGTAGAGATGCAGGGATTTGCATCGCTGTTTGCATTTCAAACATATTATTCTGAGATAGTTCAAAATCATTTTGATATTCCCCTAAATTTTTCCAATTATTTAAACGGATATGATAAAGCTTCTTACCTGAAATTGCTGAACGAAATAATTGCAGGTAAGCATGACCCTGAAAATGTAATTCTTCTTGAGATCAAACCTTATGAACAAAAAACAAAAATAGATTTTTATTGTACCCGTGATTACCTGAAAATTCCTATTGTGTGCCTCACTGATTTGGTACGGGAAGGAAGGCAATTATTTTATAAAAAAGATGGGAAAAAGATCCGGGTAAAGAGAATTTTTAACAGGATCATCTTTGATGAGCTTTTCCAGGTAAAGGCCACACTTGGAGATGTAGTGGACATAACCCAGCCTTTGGATGTAGAATGGGTGCCCCACCCCAATTGGTTTTACCGCATCAGCAAGTTTACGCTGCCATTGGTGAGGCATCCTTACGTGCCGAAAACTTTTTATCTAAATGAAGTAACACAGATTCCGAAAGACCTTGACAACTATGTCTTAAAACCTTTGTTCTCCTTTGCCGGGCAGGGAGTAATTATAGATGTCACCCAAAAAGATATTGATAAGGTGACTGACCATGAGAACTGGATATTGCAACGTAAAGTGAAATATGCTGATGTAATAAAAACGCCGAACATTCCTGCCAAGGCGGAGATAAGGATCTTTTATTTCTGGGAAAAAGATAAAGAGCGGCCTATAGCGGTTCACAATCTTGCCCGCTTAAGCAAAGGGAAAATGATTGGCGTAAGATATAATGCAGATAAAGACTGGGTTGGCGGAAGCGGGGCTTTCTTTGAGAGATAGAGATAGTTATATTTCAATTTACATTCCCACGATAGTATAACTCGCATTTTTTAATCCGCGAGAATCTCTGTAATTCGTGTCTGATGCCTTTACTTTGCAAAAAAAAGCATTTACATTATTAATGTATAACGGTAAAAAAATTGTAGTAGTTCTTCCCGCATACAATGCGGCTTTAACCATGGAGAAAACCATCTCCGAAATCCCTATGGATATTGTGGATGAATTGGTATTAGTGGATGATAACAGTACTGATAATTCAATAGAAGTGGCAAAAAAATTGGGAATCAGACACATTATTCAGCATACGCAAAATAAAGGGTATGGCGGTAATCAAAAAAGCTGTTATGACAAGGCTCTGGAGCTGAATGCAGATATTATTATTATGCTGCACCCTGATTATCAATATACGCCAAAGCTGCTGCTGGCAATGATTTCGATAATTGGTAATGGCCTTTACAAAGTAGTATTCGGAAGCCGTATTTTAGGAAAAGGCGCTTTGAAAGGAGGCATGCCTGTATATAAATACATCGCCAACCGTGCGCTTACTTTGTTTCAGAATACATTGATGAATCAGAAGCTTTCTGAATACCATACAGGCTACCGTGCTTACCATCGTGAGGTGTTAGAGACAATCAACTACCATCAAAATTCTGATGATTTTATTTTTGATAATGAGATGGTGGCGCAGATCTTTTATAAAGGTTTTGAGATTGCAGAAGTAACTTGTCCTACCAAATATTTTGAAGAAGCTTCTTCTATTAATCTGAACAGAAGTATCACTTATGGAATGGGAGTAATAAAAGTTTCTATTCTTTATTTTCTTACAAAAATTAAAGTATATAAATGGAAGTTGTTAACCCCATAACGAAGAGACAAAGCAATTTATATCTCACTATAATAATTTTATCGGGCATTGTTTTCTTCATTCCCTTCCTGGGGCGCGTGCATCTGTTCGACTGGGATGAAATCAATTTTGCTGAGTCCGCGAGGGAAATGATCGTTACCGGAAATTATCACCGGGTACAAATAAATTTTCAGCCTTTTTGGGAAAAACCTCCTTTCTTTTTTTGGCTGCAGGCAGGCGCAATGAAGCTATTTGGCGTGAATGAATTTGCAGCAAGATTTCCCAACGCCATTTTTGGTATCATTACCCTTGTTACCTTTTTTCTTATTGGTAAAAAATATAGATCACCCCGATTTGGGTTCATCTGGGCTATAAGTTATTTAGGCACTTTTTTGCCACATTTATATTTTAAGTCTGGCATCATTGATCCCGTGTTCAACTACTTCATTTTCCTCAGTATCTACTTTATGTACCTTGATATTTCAGGACAGGTATTAAGACATAAATTCGTGTATCCTTCATTGGCCGGGCTTTTCATAGGATTAGCCACACTAACTAAGGGACCGGTGGGATTGCTCGTTTTCCTGATTTCTTTTTTTGTTTATTTCATCTTTACAAGATTTAGAAACTTTCCCGGATTAAAGAAAATCCTTCTTTTCATTTTATTTTTTACCATCGTTTGTTTATTGTGGTTCGGACAAGGAATAGTTGACAATGGCTTTTGGTTTTTAAAAGAATTTCTATCTTACCAGGCCGAACTTTTTTTGCAGCCGGTGGCAAGCCATGGTGAGCCTTTCTACTATCATTTTGCAGTAGTTTTTATAGGATGTTTTCCCATCTCTATAATAACTTTACCCATCTTATTTGGTAAACGATTTGATGCAAATAAAGATTTTCTGAGGCTGATGAAGATCCTGTTCTGGTCAGTGATGATCCTGTTCAGCATTACTACTACCAAGATCGTCCATTATTCTTCCCTTACTTATATGCCACTTGCGTTTATGGCTGCCTGTTATATAGACCTCTTAATAGCCAGGCACCAAAAAATGACGACTCCTTTGTTGGTATTTATTATGTCTATGGGAGCTGTTTTTTCTTTTCTGTTAGCTGCACTGCCTTATGTTGCCAATCACCATGAGCTGATATTGCCTCATTTGAAAGATCCTTTTGCTGCTGCAAGCCTCAACGTAAATGTGCACTGGAGCGGCTTTGAAAGCCTGATAGGAATTCTCTATTTTTTTGCTGTATTGCTGGCAGTTACATTTTTATATAAAAAGCAAACCTGGCGCGGAATATTATTCCTGTTTTATTCGACAGCCATTTGCCTTTTCATTTACCTGCTGGCCGTAGTTCCAAAAATCGAAAAATATTCTCAAGGCCCTGCTATCAGCTTTTACGAAAGCCTGAAAGGTAAAGATGTGTACGTCTGGCCTATAGGATTCAAAAGTTATGCTCAGTATTTTTATGCAGATAAACCTGCAACACCTGTCTATGGGAAGGCAGATGAGGAGTTTTTATTGAAAGGAAACATAACAAGGTCTGCTTACTTTGTAGTAAAGGTTAACAATGCCAATTTCGATAGTACTTGTAACAATTGTGCTTTGATAAAACAGGAAGGCGGATTTAAATTTTACAAACGGGAAGCGGTTTTGAAATGAGCTCAAACTCCATAATAATTTGAAAAAATCAGGATAATCTCCTGATGATCGCAATGATGATCGTAAGAATAAAACTAAAAATGATCATCGTGCTTATGGGAAAATAAAACCGGAAATTTTTTTTCTCTATTCTTATATCGCCCGGAAGCTTTCCTATCCATTTAAGATGATCATGAAAAAAATAGACCACAATTCCGGCTACCACTATCAACAGGCCTGCTGCCAAAATATATTTCCCGGTTTGCTGATCCATTGAGCTACTTTTTTATTCTTTCGATATGGCCGGTGAATGAGATAGGGTCTCTATGAGTGCTGATCACACTAAGGCTGGCGCTGCCATTACTGAAAATACTGAAACGCATTTCCTGCACATCATTATAATCTTTAGGCTTGATAATTACGTCCCATGCCTTATTGCCGCCGGCTTCTACATTATACGAAAAATCAGTGGAAGTGAACTGGATACCGCCTTTTGAAGGATCTATCGGCGCCTGGTAAGCACGGCCAAAATAAGGAAGAAAAGATTCCACGGAATCTTTTTTTACCGTCACATCGTAGCTGGATGTAAGGTAACGTGTTCTTCCCCGTAGCGGATTAACTCTTTCGGCGTTGAATATAAAGTTTGAAGAATCAATCATGTTCTTTATGTCATCAGAGGTTAATTTTTCAATGTTTTTTGAAGCGGTACATTGAATTAAAAAAAAGGAAATTAATAATCCGGGGATCAAAAATTGTATAAAGGAATGAATGCGTTCTGTTTTCATTGTCGTTTTTTTTTATCCTATCAAAAACTGCACCTTACTTTATTCATACAGTTATTATTAAGCTATTTTTTACATAAATTATAATCTGCTATTCTGTATTGAAAATGGTATTTAAATAAAAAACCTCCTGAAACTTTCAGGAGGCCTTTACTAATATTTCCAAATGGGTTTATCCAAACAACCCTCCCTTCTTCAAGCTGCGGGTTCCCTCTCCTATTTTAAAACCGTTGTTGTAAATTTCTATTTTGTAATTACCCGTTTTGAACTGGCTGTTTTGAGACCATTCAACAGTTACAGGTTGCTTTTGCCCCTGCACATAATTGATCTGTAACTTTTTGGTATAAGGTTTTTGAACACCATCCCTTGTAGTAAAAGTTCCGGAACCTAATGCGTCCACAGCAACGGGAGTCCCGTCGGGGGCAGTGATACATACATAAAGATCTTTTGGCCCGGATGGAGTAATCCTGTTTTCATCTATGGTAAAAGAAATTTTTAATTTATCTACTTTTTTCGCTCTGGTAGTAACTTTTTCTTTACCGCTGTTTTTTTCTTTTATTCCCTCAATAGTAAAGCCGGAAGCATGTAAAGTAGATCCTACGTCTATTACATCTTCTTTTTGTTTGATCACCTGGCTGGCTGAGTCATAATTTTTCTGAACCACATCTCTTTGCTGTGTTACTACACGGTTGGCTTCGGTTAGCTGTGTATTGGCAACGGTAAGAGAATCTATTTGGGCGATATAAGTTTCTATATTGCCTTTTAACTGTGCAATTAACCTTCTTGCTTCAGCAAGCTGGGCGGCTGTGGCATTTTTGTCGTTAAGTATCTTTTGCGCTCTTGATCTCAGCGCCTCTATATCTTTATCTTTTGTTCTTAAAAGGCTATCGGCTCTTACGTTGCTTGTCTTCAATGCATCCAGCCGTAGCGCTGCATCGTCTAACTCCCGTTGCAATTCATTTTTAGCCGAATCACTATTTACAATCTGACTGGTTAAATTTTGCTGTTCCTGGCGCGTTTTATTTTTATCATAAATAATATAGCCCCATGTTCCCAGAAGGGCAATCACTAATACAGCCGTTAAAATATTACGGCTACTATTATTTTTAGCCGCCGTAGTCCCCGGTTTTTCACTTTCCGGAAAGTTTTCGTAAGTCATGTTGTAATTTTTATTTTACGTGATATTAATGCGTTATTTTCCAAAACCATGCCAGGCAAAAATAAATTTATATATGTATAATTCATTTCATTCTCCTGGAATATTTTGAAATGCATTTATGATTTTGCACAAGTTAAGTGTAAAATTTATCTTTGAAAAATGAGTACGCCTGCAATAATCTCCGAGTGGAATAACAAAATTTTTAAACCCATATACTGGCTGGAAGGGGAAGAAGATTTTTTTATTGATGAAATAGTAAGCTTTGCTGAAAAGCGGATCTTATCCGAGGCTGACGCACAATTTAACCTTACTGTTTTTTATGGAAAAGATGCAAGCTGGGCTGATATTATCAACACATGCAGGCGCTACCCTATGTTTGCAGAGCGGCAAGTAGTGCTGTTAAAAGAAGCCCAGCAGATGAAGGATATTGAGAAACTGGAATCTTATATTGAAAACCCGCTTAGCTCTACCATACTAGTAGTCTCTTATAAAGGTAAAACCCTTGATGGGCGTGGAAAGCTTTCAAAGCTGATCAAAAAGAACGGAGAGGTTTTTTTATCAAAAAAAATATATGAAGATAAATTGCCCTTGTGGGTAAGCGACTATCTGAACGCTCATAAATTACAAATAAATCCCGGCGCATTGATCCTGTTAGTTGACCACATCGGCAATGATCTTTCGCGTATTGTAAATGAAATTGAAAAGCTGATATTGAATCTGGGAGACCGGAAAAATATTACGGAAGATGATATTGAAAAATACATCGGCATCAGCAAGGAATATAATATTTATGAATTGCAAAATGCCTTTAGTAAAAAAGACCTGGCAAAGGCGATCCGGATCATTCAGTATTTTGACGCTAACCCAAAGGCGGTGCCTATTCAACTTCTTCTGCCTTCTTTGTATGGGTATTTTTCAAAAATCCTTTCTGTATATCAAATGAAGGATAAAAGCGAAAAAGCATTAAAGCCTCTGTTCTTTTTTAATCCGTCACTAACGGCACAGGTAATGCAAACCTTAAAAAATTATTCTTTTTCAGACATGGAAAAAATAATTTTACTGCTGCACGATGCTAACCTCAAAAGCATTGGTATCGGCGCTCCCGGAATTTCCTACGGCGCTATTATGAAAGAGCTATCTTATAAAATAATCAGGAACGATAGTTAATAAGTGTTGCCGTCCCTCACGGTGACTTTCTTTTTGTGGCTGTTTTTTTTCTGATATTCTACTACTTCCTTCGGTACTATTTTTTTCATAGGTTTTTCAGCAACTTCTTCGGCCTTCGCCGGCTCCATGAGGTGGCCCCGGTCGTACTTTTCCGTTTTGATGATTATACCCGAAGGGTCGTAATAAGTCCAGTTGCCGTCCTTTACGCTATATGGCTCTGCTTTTACAATCTTATAGCCAATGATCTCATTATTTCCTGTTCCATAAATGGCTATTGTATCATAAGGTTGGCCGGGATCATAGGCACGCCAGTTTTCTTCTCTTAGCAAGTTGCCAAGCGGGGAAAAATATTGGGAAAGGCCATCTTTATCTCCTTTCTTGTACTTTTCCAGCCCTGTAAGGTCTCCTTGTAAAGAATATTTCCTCCATACTCCTTCTTTATGATCGTTAATAAATATTCCTTCCTCCTCATAGCCTGGCTCGCCACGTAGCGGGTCCACATGTATCACCCACTTTCCCTGCTTCAATCCTTTTTGGTCAACTGCATTTAATGTATCACCTTTTACTGATATCTTATATGATTTCAATTGTGCATTTACATTTACTATAAAGCACATTGTTATCAGTACTAAAAATATTTTATTGGCAAAGATTTTCAGATTCATTTTATTTTTTTGATGGCTTACTTGGGTTTCCAAAATTAGGAATTATAGGCCGTTTATTCCGTACATCAGTACAATGATGGTAAAATTTAACTTAAAGGGATGATCCTATAAAAAATATTCTACTGCTATTTTATTGCTGATAGTCATTTACAAAGCATAATAAATAAAGATTAATAATTCTTTAAACTTTTGATATAATAAAGCAGAGAAATTCGCAAGAAAGAGCGGTAGGAAATGTTTCGGTGCTCAAATATTAAAGCAATACCGAAATTGGAAAAAATGAATATTTTTCCTGCAACCGGGAATTTGAACTCATATTTATCAAAAAAGTAGGATACTTTTACGGACAAAGCAAACCCTTCAAAAAACAAGTAATCCTTGCTTATGAATGATCTAAATCCCGTAATCCTGTTTATAAAACAGGCAAAATGAGAAATCAGAATTTTTTATTAGCAAATTCACTTTAATAAAATTGTTTTTCTTGAATCAATTAGATACTTCAATTCTACACTACTTTATTAGTGTTTCCAAAAATTTGCCTGCTGTAAATTCTTTTATGCGGTTTATTGTTGACAATGAGTTATTAAAGGGAGGAATAGTGGTATCCCTGCTTTGGTATCTTTGGTTTAGAAAGGACGATAATAGTGCAGGTGAGAAGCGACAAAGAATTATATTAACTTTAATGTCATGTATTTTTGCGGTTTTTGTTGCGAGATTATTGACCAATGTGCTCCCATTTAGGTTGCGCCCGTTAGTAAGCGACAACTTCAAAATATTTTATCCCTATAATTCAATGGTGGATGGACTAAGTCTTGAAACATCGCTTCCCAGCGATCATGCAGTTTTATTCTATGCATTGGCTACCGGAATTTTTCTTGTTTCAAAAAAGGAAGGAATATTAGCTTACTTATATGTTTCCCTGATAATTTGTCTCCCCCGGGTTTATTTAGGACTGCATTATCCCACCGATATTCTATTAGGCGCAGCCATTGGGGTAATTATTACAATAGCCTTCTTTTTTATTAAAATATGGCAACCTGTTACAACGAAAATTATGCAATTTTCCGAAAAATATCCCGGGTTATTCTATTCATTATTCTTTCTGATTTCTTTTGAAATAGGATCTTTATTTGATTCATTGCGTGAGGCCATGCACTTTTTACTTAGTACGTTGAAGACTAATATTCTATAACAATCATAATAAATAAAGATTAATAATTCTTTAAACTTTTGATATAATAAAGCCTTAAGGGATATGGCCAGTGGTTCAGTAGGGACAGGTCGCGACCTGTCCCTACTGAACCACTACTTGGCGCAAAGTTGCTTTTATTTGTTGGCGCAAGCGTCCGCTTGTGCTATTATGAAAAGACATTACATTTACTTTATGAGCCGGAAATATAAATTTCATGATCAGGACAAGTTGTATTTTATTTCTTTTGCTACGGTATATTGGATAGACTTGCCTACCGGCAGGCAAGTGTTTTTGTAAGAGAGGAGTACATGAAATAGTTTTAGATTCATGAAAGTTCTGCCAGGAAAACAAAGGACTTAAAATTTATGGTTGGTGTATCATGCCAAGCCATATCCACATGATAATAGGCAGCGATAAAAATAAATTGGAAGATATAGTTCGGGATATGAAAAGCTTTACATCAACGGCGATGAATGGCACAAGCGGACGCTTGCGCCAACAAAGGGGCTGATAGTCATTTACAAAGCATAATAATTAAAAATTAATAATTCTTTAAACTATTTAAAATAGTAAAGCATCTTTATAGTTGCTATCTTCCCAAAAATTAAATTAGTATCTTTTTAAAAATAAAAACTATGACCATTAACCTACAATCTCTGAAATTTAAAGCCAGTAAGCATTTGAAGGAATTTGTTGATGAAAAAGTAACCAAGCTGCTTCGCTTCGATGAAAAGATCATAAGCGCTGATGTAACGTTGACATTGGATTCTGCCAATATCCCAGAAAATAAAATTTGTGAAATAAAATTAGTTGTTCCGGGCTATGATGATTTTGTAAGTAAGAATGCAACCACATTTGAGGAAGCCATACAGGATTGTGTGAGCGCTCTCCAAAATATTTTACAAAGAAAAAAAGCGCGCGTCTGAGCTATTTTAATATTGGAGGTCTGCTATGATCGGGTAATGATCGGAATACCGCACATGCATAATATCAAACTGATCTACTTTAAATTTCCTGTCAGCCAGGATATAGTCTATCCGTAAAGTAGGAGAAATAAGCCGGAACGTGCGCCCGACCCATGATCCTTTTTTAAGAAAAGCATCCTGTAGATTTCCTTTGATGGTAAAATAAGTGTTTGAGTTGGGGACATCATTAAAATCGCCGGTAAGGACTACCGGGTAAGGGCTTTCGCTGAGCTTTTGCTTTACGATCTGCGCCTGAAGGTAGCGATGCCAATAGCCATTTTTTAATTTTGAAACAATACTTCGTGAATCACTGTACCCCGGGTCCCTCGCGCGTTTTAGCCTGCTCAGGCTGCGATAGTCTGCCCCCTGGAAATGAACTGACTGGAGGTGTGTGGTAAAGATCCTGAAAGTGTCTTTACCAGCAGTGATGTCAGTATAAATAAGGTGTTCTGCACTTGCATGTTTGCCATAATTAAATACCTCAGAATGTATAATGGGATATTTTGAAAAAATAGCTACTCCCTGCTCTACACTCCCTGAAGATGTATCTGTAGGGGCAAAGAGATGATAAGGATATCCTGCTTTTGCCAAGGCTGAAATGTGTGAGTTAGTATCTTTGTCATTTCTTTTATCGGTGTATTCTGAAAAACAAAGCACATCTGCATTATTTACTTCGATCAGGTCCATCATATAGGGAACAAAAGTTTGCTCCCCATCTTCAACTTTCTCCTGCTCATTGCCCCAGTTTTGTAAGTTCCAATGCATTACCCTTAAGATATTATTACCTTTTTGCAAAGAAAATTCTTTATGAAAGTGAAAAGAGAAAACAGCCGCGATCTGCTGGAAGCCAAGAAGAAGCGTGACCAAAGAAACCCATAGCCATTTTGACCTTACAATGATCCATAATAAAATAAATAAAAGCAAAGCCAATACCAGCAAAGGAAATACAAGGCCGGCCAATGCTACTATCCAGTTGATACCTGTATTGACAAAAGGTACAAAGCATACCAACAGATAAGCAATAATAATAAACACATTAAGCAGAACAAGTAGTTTCCGATAGATGGGGTGATGATAATCGAACATATCAATTTGTTTCCTAAAAATTGCCGGTGAAATTACATTTCCAAAAGTAAAAAAGACATTAAAATTTTTTAGCGGTTCAGGGGCTTCCTATTTTAAATCGAATTACTTTTGAAAGCAGTAATTTATTTCAATAACGGATTGAAGTAAAAAATTACGGTTGGCTTGAAAATTGAATAATTAAATTTTTTGTATGAAAAAAATATACCTGATCTTCTTTACCGTATTATTTTCTTTTAGCAGTTGCGATACTGCCAGAGGTATTTTGGATTCTGTAAATACCAATGGTTCTCTTTCAAATGCTGATGTAGTAAGAGGCTTAAAGGAAGCGCTACAGGTAGGCACTGATACGGCAACTTCCCGCTTGAGTGTAACAGATGGATTTTTTAAAGATGCAATGATCAAAATACTGATGCCTCCTGAAGCAGCATCCGTTGAAAAAACTTTGAGGAGCGTAGGATTGGGTGGCACGGTAGATAAAGCTGTCTTATCTATGAACAGGGCAGCAGAAGACGCCTCTAAATTTGTAGGTAATATTTTTATCAATGCAATAAAACAGATGACCATACAGGATGCTTTTGGCATTTTAAAAGGCGGCAACACTGCTGCCACCAATTACCTGAAAGAAAAAACGACTACACAACTCACTACCGCTTTTACTCCCATCGTTTCCCGATCGCTTGATAAGGCAGATGCTACGAAGTATTGGAAAGATGTGTTTACGGTTTATAATAAATTTAGCTCCAAGCCTGTAAATACTGATCTTACAGCGTATGTAACCCAAAAAGCATTAAATGGATTATTTTACCAGGTAGGCCTTGAAGAGCAAAACATTCGCAGGGATCCTGCTGCAAGAGTGACTGATATTTTGAAAAAAGTTTTTGCTAACCAGTAAATACCGGATAAGCTATCGTTGCGAAACTGTTCCTGATTTCAGAACGGCTATTGAAAAAACAGAAATATTCGGTTACGATTGTATTTTGCCGGATATATCATTGCCTGGCGGGAATGGACTGAACTAAACTCAAACAATAATTAATATGGAAAAATGGAAAATATTTGCAATACTCTCAATGTTATTCGCAGGCATCACATCAGTAATTGCCAAATTAGGCATGAAAAACCTGCATAGCGATGTTGCCCTTAGTATTCGTACCATATTTGTTTTTCTTATCATAACCGCTAATGCTTTTATCCTTAATGATGCTTTTACTGAAATAAAGCAAGCTCCTAAAAGTAACTTTATATTCCTTACCCTGTCGGGCATTACCACTTCCCTTTCATGGATATTTTATTACAGGGCGATGAAAGAAGGCGAGGTATCTTATGTAGCTTCTATTGATAAAGCGAGTATTGTAGTAACGCTTGTGCTTTCTTTTTTAATTTTAAAAGAACCGGTTACTGCAAAAGTGTTAGCAGGTGCAGCTTTCATCCTTGCAGGTATGTTGATCCTGATCTGGAAATAGATACTCCCTGTTTCTGCCCGTTGCAGCAACGGTTTTCACCATCGGCGCTTACGCATAAAGAGAAAGCAAAAAACCAATTGATGTTCCCCGATCCGTAAAGCAATCCTTTAATAAACAGTTTCACGGCGCTACTTCTAAATGATAAAAAGGAGATAAATATGAGGAAACATTAAACAGAATGAGAACGAAATAAGTACTTTGCCTAATACCAGCATCACCGGAACCATGAAGCAGAATAATGTGGATGTGATCTTGGATACAGCAGAAGAATTTATTAAAGAAAATAAAGACTAATAATTTTGAAAAAGATATTCTTTGTTCTCAGTATAGCGCTCTTTTCATCGGTAATCAATGCACAAAATAAAGTACACATAAAAGTATTAAGCGCCGTAAACAACAGGCTTTTGGAAGGCGTAAGTATTTCAGTAAATAATAAGCCTGTTAGCAGTACAGGCAAAAATGGAATGGCTGTCCTGCAATTAGCTAAAGGCAACGTACAGTTACATTTTACCTCAGTTGGCTATATTGGCGCAGATACGTTGATAACTGTCCCTTTCAGTGATACTTTAGTAATGCGGCTTTCAGAAACCCCGAAAACGTTGGCGGAAGTAACCGTTATATTATCAACAAGAAACAATCAGCGCATTGAAAATTCCCCGTTAAAAGTAGAGGTATTAGGCCATGAGGAGATGGAAGAGGAAAGCGCGATAAAACCTTCAGGTATTGCAAGCATATTAGGCGATGTAAGCGGGATACAGATACAACAGAGCAGCGCCATATCAGGAAATACTAATGTAAGAATACAAGGGCTTGATGGCAGATATACGCAGATATTGAAAGACGGAATGCCTCTATACGATGGATTTAGCGGCGGCTTTGGAATTTTGAGCATCCCGCCTTTGGATTTAAAGCAGATAGAATTAATTAAAGGATCCGCCTCTACTTTGTATGGCGGCGGCGCTATTGGCGGATTGGTAAATATTATTTCCAAAAAACCAAATACACGGCAGGAGGCTGTTGTAAGTATTAATCAAACTACTTTAAAAGAAACAAATTTTAATACTTATTTAGCTAAACGATATAAAAAAGCGGGTTATACATTTTTTGGCGGTTATAATCTCCAAAAAGCAGTGGATGTAAATAAAGATGGCTTTTCTGATGTAACCAATTTAAACGGCCTGGTCGTTCATCCGCGTTTGTTTTTTTATCCTGATAATAAAACGACTGTTACAGCGGGTTATACCGGGACTTTTGAAAAAAGGAACGGCGGTGATATGCAGGTGCTCAAAGGCAATGCAGATGCGGTACACCGGTATTTTGAAAATAATACTATCCAGCGAAACAGTTTTGAACTAACAGCACAGCGTAATTTATCCAATAATAAAATACTTGACCTTAAAAGTAGTGTTAGTTCGTTTAACAGAACCGTTAGTAATAACGACATTAACTTTACCGGCAGGCAGTTGGATTATTATACAGAATTATCATTGTTAGTGCCATACAAAGAGAATAGTTTAGTCGCCGGTGTGAATGCAACGGGCAGCCAATTCAAAAAAATTACTGACAATATTCCGTTAAACAATTTTACAAATAATACCCTTGGCGCATTTATTCAAAACACATGGAGCATAAAAGAAAATACTACCATTGAAGCCGGGCTACGCGACGATTATCAATTTACTTACGGTAATTTCCTGCTGCCCCGGTTAGCAGTATTTCATCGCTTCAATGAACACTGGGCAACACGGGCAGGCGTTGGTCTGGGGTACAAAATACCTAATGCATTAGCTCAGCAAACAACAGACTATGCCATACAAAAAATACAATCGCTGCCGCCAGCCATACAAGCAGAAAATTCAACAGGATACAATGCAGAAGTAAATTACAAAGCCACCTGGAACGGTAGAAATGAATTGTTTATTAACCAGGCATTTTTTTTAACGCAGTTAAATCATCCTGTAATTGCTACACAATTAAACAATGATGATGTAGTATTTGGCAATGAAGTAAAGCCCATTATCACAAAAGGCTCTGATACGTATATCCGCATGGTCATTCAGGGCTGGGAGCTGTATGCAGGTTATACATTTACTATTGCTGAAAGAAAATATTTGACACATAACCAGTTTGTACCGCTCACGCCCAAAAACCGGTTTGCATTTACAGCAGTAAAAGATTTTGAAAAAGCAGGATTTCGGTGTGGTATCGAAGCCTCATACACAGGGCATCAATACCGGGATGATCATTCCCAAACACCAGGCTATTTATTTATTGCTGCGATGATGGAGAAGAAGCTTGGCAAGCATTTCAGCGCGGTATTGAACGGAGAGAACCTTTTGGATTACAGGCAAAGTAAAGTTGAAGCCCTTTATAGAGGCACAATTACCAATCCTGTCTTTAGCCCTTTGTGGGCGCCAATTGACGGAAGGGTAATCAATCTGTCTTTAAAATGGAAATTGTAATCTTGCCCTTACTGCTGAACCAGCTTACTTCTATAAAGAGGTATGAAAGCCTTCATTAATTTATCTGCTGCATTTACAAACTGAATCTGCCAGTCATTCTACCTTCTAAAACAGTTTAAAAATTTAAAATAATTTACTTACTTTTGCTGCCCTTTTAGCATTTTATGTTTTGGCTAAACAGGTTTTTCTATTATAAACATATTGCCCACATGGCTCCATAAGTTTCCGTCTGTTCGGAACGCCGGCGAGGGCGTAAAAGTAAATATATTAATAAATGCCAAAGGTAAAAACCAACTCCAGCGCCAAGAAGCGCTTCAAAGTAACCGGCACCGGTGAAATCACTTTTCAGAAAGCTTACAAACGTCACATTCTTACTAAAAAAACGACAAAGCGTAAACGCGCTTTACGCAAGAAAGGTTCTGTAAGCGCAGCCAACAGGCCGTTTGTAATGCGGTTGCTTAGAATGAAGTAAACTCCTAATCCCTAAAGGGGAATAAAGGAATAAGAAAACTTAACAATTTCAGGTTTAGATATGGATCTGAAATCCAAATTAAAAAATTAAATTATTAAATATGCCACGTTCATCAAATGCTGTAGCATCAAGGGCAAGAAGAAAAAGGATTCTTAAAGCCGCCAAAGGTTATTACGGAAAAAGGAAAAATGTATATACCGTTGCAAAGAATGTAATGGAAAAAGGCCTGACCTATAGTTATGTAGGCCGCAAACTTAAAAAGCGCGAATACAGGGCTTTATGGATTGCCCGTATCAATGCTGCCGTAAGGGCAGAAGGCTTAACTTACAGCCAGTTCATTCATAAATTAAACGAAAAAAATATTGGCCTTAACCGGAAAGTTCTTGCTGATATGGCCATGAATGAACCTGAAAGTTTCAGGAACCTCATTTTAACAGTGAAATAATTTTAGCAAAATTTCTTTAAAAAGCCGTCCGAAAGATCGGGACGGTTTTTTTATGCCCGGTAGTTAATTTTTTTCATTCACCATTCACCATTCATTGTTTTATACCCCATTCATTTACATTTGCAATATTTTAAAAACTATTAATAGTCCTGAATGAATAATACTTATAGGGATCTGGTAGATCAGACATTTAATTTTCCACAGGAAGGTTATGATCTTAAAGACGGGTATCTTCAATACAATGGTGTGGATGTAAAAGCTTTGATAGATAAATATGGAACACCGTTGAAATTTACTTATCTGCCTAAGATAGGCATGCAGATCAATAAGGCTAAGAAGATGTTTGCCAATGCTATTAAAAAACATAAGTATGAAGGGCAATATAATTATTGCTATTGCACCAAAAGCTCACATTTTTCTTTCATCATAGAAGAAGCGCTTAAGCACAATATCAATCTCGAAACTTCGTATGCATACGATATTGAGATCATTTGGAAACTGTATGAAAGAAAAAAAATCTCGAAAGATATTTTTATTATCTGCAACGGGTTTAAACAAAAGTCGTACACGAGCCGCATTGCCCGCTTACTAAACACAGGATTTAAAAATGTGATTCCTGTTCTGGATAATAAGGAAGAGTTGAAAGCTTACCGCAAGTCGGTAAAAGTTCCTTTTAATATAGGCATAAGAGTAGCTGCAGAAGAAGAACCTAATTTTCCATTTTATACATCACGGTTAGGCATACGCGCAAAAGACATACTGGAATTTTATGTAGATGATATTGAAGGATACGAAGACCGTTTTCAGTTGAAAATGCTTCATATTTTTTTGAATAAAGGAATTAAAGATGATATCTATTATTGGAGTGAATTAAATAAGATCATTAACCTGTATTGCCAGCTCAGAAAAATTTGCCCTGAACTGGATTCTATTAATATTGGCGGCGGTTTTCCTATAAAACATTCACTGGGTTTTGATTATGATTACCAGTTCATGATCAATGAAATTGTAAGAAATATAAAAGTAGCCTGTAAAAAAAGTAAGGTTCCGATGCCTAATATTTTTACAGAGTTTGGCAGCTATACTGTGGGTGAAAGTATGGCGCATATTTACAGTGTGATAGGCGAGAAGAAACAAAATGACCGGGAAACATGGTATATGATAGATTCATCTTTTATTACTACCCTACCTGATACATGGGGCATTGGTGAGAAATTCCTGATGCTGCCGGTTAACAAGTGGGATGAAGAATACCAAAGGGTTACCTTAGGCGGCATTACCTGTGATAGCCATGATTATTACGATTCAGAAGAACATATCAATGAAGTCTTTCTCCCTAAGGTAACCAATGGAGAACCTTTGTATCTTGGCTTTTTTCATACCGGGGCTTACCAGGACCAGATCAGCGGTTATGGGGGAATTAAACATTGCCTTATCCCCTCTCCAAAGTATATTGTGATTGATTACGACAAAAACGGCAAGCTGGTAGATTGGGTATATGCCAAAGAGCAAAATGCGCAAAGCATGTTGAAAATATTGGGATATAAATAATAGTGGCCGGCGTGGACACCAGCCATAGCAGCCGTCTGCGGTTGGCGTCCACGCCAACCGCAGACGGGAGAACAGAATTCATTCATAATATTTCAATTCTTTTTACAAGATATGAGGAATCTATTTTTCTTATTTTTATTGCTGACCTGTTTCAGTCTCACGGTACTTGCACAAAAAGATCCTGTTTGGGATAATACCAAAGACAAGCATTGGGGAAATGAATTTGTGCAGGTGCAGATACCTTCATCGGCTGATGGAGCATTGCAGAATGCATGGTTCCATCAATCAGCAAAAGCTACTCCACAGCCTTTGATCATTTCATTGCATACCTGGAGCGGCGATTATAACCAGGAAGATCCGTTGGCTAAGGAAGTATTGCTACGCGACTGGAATTACATTCATCCTGATTTTCGGGGAGCTAACAATAAACCGGATGCCTGTGGCAGTCCGCTGGTTATCTCCGACCTGCTGGATGCGATACACTTTGCAATAAAAAATGCAAGAGTAGATACAACCAATGTACATATTATTGGAGTTTCGGGCGGCGGCTATTTAACCATGCTGGCTTATATGCAATTGGATTACCCCGTAAGAAGTTTCAATGCATGGGCATCCATTAGTGACCTGCAAAACTGGTATTGGGAATCGAAAGGCAGAGGTAACAGATATGCAAATGATATAGAAAAAGTAGCACAAAAGAATGGAGCGATGAACTGGAATGAACTAAAAAAACGCTCTCCGATGTATTTACCATTCCCCTATACAAAAAGGAAAAATGCTTTTATCAATATTTATGCAGGAGTGCATGATGGATATACCGGTTCAGTACCCATAAGCCATTCTGTTCTTTTTTATAATAAAATTGCCAAAGCGCTTTATCCAAACCGGAAAGACGCCATAATACCCGATGCAGTTTTGATGTCAATCCTAACTAAAAGATGTAACCCGGATGCTAATACTTCAATGTATATCGGCGACAGGAGGATTCATTTACAAAAACGATTACCTAAACTCAGCCTTACCTTATTTGAAGGAGGGCATGAAATGATTGTGCCCCAGGCATTGCCTTTAATACCAATAGATGAAGTTCAAAAATGATAAATTTATTCCCGGCTTCAGCCTCTTTTATCTTTGCTTAAATGAGGCAGAATCCACTGCTCTGCCTTACCTTCGTCTATGAGTTTGGGAGTTATTCTTTTATTATCAAAACAAAGATCCTTAATTCCCCAGGCTTCACATTATTAAAATAAGTTTAAACAACTTTGTTATTACAAAATAAAAACTGAATTATGTCACGGCAAGATATCATCAGAACAGCAGCGATGGAAAACGGCACAAAAGAATCGCCACCGGGTTCCAACAAAACCAAATACGGCCAATGGTATGGCCTGAATGGTGAAAAGTGGTGTGCCATTTTTGTAAGCTGGGTATATGATCATGCGGGTTATCCTCTTGGTTTTATAGAAACGCCCAAAGGGTACCAGAGTTGCCAGGGAGGTTATAATTTTTGGAAAGCCTCCGGGCAATTAACCAATGAGCCTCAGCCTGGCGATATTGCATTATTCGACTGGGATGGCAATGGGCATTGCGACCATACAGGAATTTTTGAATCATGGGTTGATTTTACAAAAACCAACTTTTTTTCATGGGAAGGAAATACCTCTGCCGGTAACGATAGCGATGGAGGTATAGTAATGAGGCGTGTAAGGAACCGGGGCCTGGTGAGAGCCTTTGCCAGTCCGCGTGTATTGAGCGATCCTTCACCTGCTATCGGGGATAATAATATGAAAAAAGGAGATGTAGGCGCAGATGTAGCAGCCATGCAAAAAGTGCTTTATGATTTACATTATCCTATAACCGTAGATGGAATTTTCGGGAATGAGACGGAAGCTATTATTAAGCAATTTCAGAAAAAATATAAATTAGAAATTACGGGCGTAGTAACTCCTGCTTTGTTGGGCGCTATGAAGGGAGAGTTTGGAGAACCCAATGTGCCTGCAAAGAAATTAACGACCGGGTCTTATTTACGAAAAGGAAATTCAGGCTCTGCTGTGGTAGCTCTTCAAACGGCTTTGAATAAAGCTGGCGCCAAACCGCGGATAAGCGTAGATGGAGTGTTTGGTAATGAAACAGTAAAAGCATTAAAAGCTTTTCAGCAGAAAAACAAAATTACTGTTGATGGAATAGCTGGCCCCGAAACATTTAATGCTTTGGGATTAAATGTTTAAATTTTATTGGATTTATTTTTTTGAATGAAAAGTAACGTACAGGAGAGATGGCAGAGTGGTCGAATGCGGCGGTCTCGAAAACCGTTGAGGCAAAACCTCCGGGGGTTCGAATCCCCCTCTCTCCGCTGAATTTGGGCGCCAGGCGATCTGAAACTGCCCGGGCAACCAGTAAGATCAATACGTGGATTAATGAATATTGGCCTTCAAAACATTCCTATAACAGGAATGTGTAAACGAAATCTACCGCTAAGCCTGATCTTTGTTTTTTTGAAGAGTTGAGAAACTCTGTTGAACAAAAACAAAACAGGAACATCCAAAACTAAAACAGCGCTGGTTAATTTTATAATTGTAACTTCCATAGCAAATTAAACATTCTACTATGAAAGCATTAGTTTCAGATTACCTCTTTGTTTACAGTTCTCTACTTGAAGGATTTCAAAGTGAAGAATACAAGTACATTCGCCAGTATTTTAGCTTCGCAGGCAAAGCTAAAGTGAAAGGCATTTTGAGCGACCTGGGCAATAACCCGGTGGCAAAACCAACCACTGAAAATCATTTTATAAAAGGAGAGCTATATAAGATCAATGACAGTAATGAATTTTCATTTGCTATCGGCCAGTTAGACGATTATGAAGGTGTAAAGCCGGAGGCTTATGAAAGCCCGCTGTACAAAAGGGAATTAGCCATTGTTTTTAAAGAAGATGGCAGCGAAGTAAATGCATGGGTATATTGGTACAACGGAAATGTAGATGGTAAACCGGTAATCCATTCAGGCGATGTACTGGAATATGTGAGAACCAGGCGCTTCGGGTAGATGAAAAACCATGCCTGTAGCATCTTTCCCCCTACCCTTCTAAACCTTAACCTTAATCATTACCCCTTACTCTTTTTTCTATCCTTGTATCAGGAATAAACCAGATAATTGCAACCACACAATACAAGGCAAAGCTGATCCATGAGTTAAAATAAGACATTAAAATACCCACCACATAAATAACAATCGAAATCTTACCCTTAACATCTTTGCCGATAGAAGATGCCAACAACGATTCTTTGCCATGAAGCTTTATAAGCGATCGCAATAAAACCGGGTAGGCCAATGCTGCCATCAGTAAAATTATACCATACAAAGCGACGGGTGTAGCGCTAAAATGATTCTCTCCCATCCAGGCAGTTACAAAAGGAACCAGTGATAAACAAAATAATAATAAAATATTACTCCATAATATTCTCCCATTAACATGCCTTACTACCTGGAACGTATGGTGATGATTGTTCCAGTAAATGGCTATGTATATGAAGCTTAACACATAGCTTATCAATTTTGGCAGCAATGGCTTTAACGCTTCCAATGAAGAACCTTCGGGCGCATGTAGCTCTAATACCATGATGGTAATAATGATAGCAAATACGCCATCGCTGAATGCTTCTAATCTTCCTTTATTCATAAATGTGTTTTAGTATAAAAATTTAGCCTTCTTTTTTAACCAATTCCACTTCGGCCACAGGGCTGAACAGGAATAATTTTTTTGTGCTCAAATCTTTGCACAAAAAACGGGTTCTTACTTTATTCCCCTTGGAATAAATGTTTCCGTTTTTTACTCTAAACCAGCTTTCGTATGGTAATTCTTCCAGTAAAAAAATACCTGGCTTATGTGGGTCATATCGCTTGAGCACCCGCAGCAGAGGCGCTTCAGCACATGAACTTGCCGCCGGATCGTTTAAAGTTTTTAATAGCTCCGCTTCTATATCAGCAGGAAATATTTTTTGGCTGATGAATCTCGAAAGGATGATCCTGTATTCTTTTTTCCATTGTATTCCATGCGCCTGGATTTTATTTCCATATATTTCATACGCTACAAGATGAGCCAGTTCATGCAACAAAGTGATCAGGAAAGAATATTTATTCAGGTTTCCATTTACACTTATCCGGTGATTTTTATTCAAATATTTGTTACGGTAATCTCCCAGTTTGGTAATTCGCTCGCGCGTAACTGTAAGGTGAACTTTATATTCAATGAGATACTGTGCTACATATTCATAAGTGCCATCAGGCAGGTAGAAGCTCAACTGATGTAAGGGTGATTCTTTAACCGGCATTGTTCTTATTTCGTGCTAATTTCATTAATTGGATCACTTCTATTGAAGTATATACAAGATAGATAACCATTGATGTGAATAAAGATGGCTTATTTACATGGCCTGCTATTAAAAAAACATAAATGAATATGGCTGCAATGATTACAAACATCTTGAGCAAAAGAGACGAATACAAACCTCTGACGAATGCGTTTACATTAGCAGACCGCACTCCTTTTGTTTGAATGTAAAACCCAAAAAGGCTTAACAAAAACAAAAGCCCGTTAGCAATTAATAAAAACGGAATATCAAATCCATAATCATTTAAAGGCTTTTTAAAAATAAGTATCAATATATTGATAACAATAAAAAGCGCAATAACCGGACGAAATTTTCTTGCCAGCGATGTGTTCATTTTTTGGAAGTATCTTTTATAATTTTTACAATAAGCCCTATGATGATCAATAAGGGCAAAAGCCAAACAAGCAAAGGAAAAGAAAAATGTAACCATTCATCTCCTTTTGTCCCGATAAATATCCCCAATCCAATACTCACCAGGAATTGCATTCCCATGCCTGCGTATTGCATCAGCTCCCTGTTAGTATCTTTTCTTGTTTTCATTATTATCTATAATTCACCACTTATTTCCTTTTTCCAGGAGTAATACCTTTAACCGGTTCATTTAATTTAAGCAATGCTGTATCCCGTGGCGCTACATTTCCTTTCAACACTTTTTCTATCTCATTTATATATTGTTGTTTTAAAATAAGCGCTTTCTCTATAGAATCTGCCTTCACTTTTAAAGCTTCATATTCCTGCGTAGTGCCTGCTTTTCCATAACCTGGTATATAATACTTTAACGGCGTAAAACCGATCAAAGCAATGGTAAGCCCCACTATCACCACAAACATAAAGCTCAAACCCACATATACACTCCACCGGTTCAGCTTAAAAGCTACGATTTCTTCAAAGGTATCTTCATTCAGCACTACTAATCTGTAACGATTCCTGATTCTTCGTAAAGCGCTGGTATTATCCGGTAAAGCCATATTGATTTTTTATGTGTTAAAAATAGTACACACGGCTCATTTATTGGTTCTTTGGAATAAAATAACCGTATTTTTAAAATAATTTTGCAGAAAGAAAGTTCTTATATAATAGGACCTTTTTATAATCTTACTACTTTGAAATTGACCATATTCATGAATAACCGGATCACTCAATTGTTATCTGTCTTATTTTTTCTATGCTTTCTTCAGCCGGAAGTCTATGCCCAGTTAGGTAAGATTACTTTTGATCTTCAAAAAGACAAACCTGCTAAATTCAAAGAGAAAAAACTTCGCTCAGAGAAAACAGGAGAAAAGAAATTCACCCGTTACAGGCGGTTTGTTCAGAACTCTGTTACACATTACAATTATTTTTTTAATGCCAGCAATAAAATTAATGGAGTAATAGAAAAAGCCCGCATGGCCAACCATAACGATTATTCACAGCTAATACCTTATTATAGTTATTCATTAACTAATACCTCTTCTCAAAAAAGTGAGCTTGATTCTGTAATTTACAAAGCTACAGCCGGTATCCTGCTTCATGACCTGCGCAGCGATTGGGTGGATAACCTGTACTTACTGATCGGCGAAGCCTATTACCTGCGTAAAGATTTTGATTCAGCCGCCATGACCTTTCAATTCATTAATTACAATCTTTATCCCAGGAAAAAGAAAAGCGAAGATGATCAGTTAATAGTAGGTTCTAACAACAACGCCAGGAATAGTTCACTAAGCATTGCAAGCAAGGAAAACAGAAACTTTATAGATAAAGCTTTTTCGCGCGCACCAAGCAGGAATGATGCGCTGGTATGGCAAATAAGAACTTTGATTGATATGGGCGAGTATGCTGAAGCAGCAGGCTTGATCAATACGCTCAAAAATGACCCTTCATTTCCTCAAAGGTTAAACGCCTATTTCCAGGAAGTACAGGGTTATTGGTTTTACCAGCAAGGAATGTATGACAGCGCCATCGCCTACATCGAAGAAGCGCTCCCTAATGCAATTGATCTTGCAGACCGGGCAAGAAGGGAATATCTGTTGGCCCAGCTTTGTGAAATGAATGGCAAACAGGACATCGCTTCAGATTATTATGATAAAGCCATCAACCATACCACAGACCCGCTGATGGATATTTATGCCAATCTGAATAAGGCAAAAATGCTTAAGTCGAAAGACCCGGATGAAATTAACAGAAGTATTGCCAGGTTATTACGCATGGCGCGAAAAGACAAGTTTGAGCCTTACCGCGACATCGTTTATTATTCAGCCGCCAGGCTTGCTCTTGAAAAACCTGATACCGCTTCCGCGAAAGCGCTTTTTATAAGAAGCGCTTCTTATAATGAAAATAATACATCATTAAAGAACAAAGCATTTCTTGCGCTGGCAGAAATTAACTATCAACAAAAGAATTATAAACAGGCATTTAATTTTTACGACAGCCTGCAGACCACTGATTCTACTCTTGGCGATATTTCAAAAATAGAAGCTAAAAGAAACGCGCTCGCACAAGTGGTAACGCATATCAATATTATTGAAAGAGAAGACAGCCTGCAAGCCATTGCTGCTTTATCTCCGTCAGACAGAGAAGCCTTTTTAAAAAAATTATCTAAAAGATTAAAAAAAGAACGGGGCATTCGTGATGAAGAGGTTGACTACGCCGGTAATGGTGTAGATTTTTCTAATAACAGAAATCAACAGGGCAACGTTTTTTCAGATACCGATTCTAAAGGAGACTGGTATTTTTATAATAACTCTATAAAAGCGAAAGGATATACTGAATTTAAAAGAGTGTGGGGCAAACGACAGAATACAGATAATTGGAGAATAAATTCCGGCTCACCAAATACAGCTTCGCAACCAGGTAATAACGCTGATGCTATGAAGAATGCCTACGCCGATCCTATGGCGCCGGAACAACAATTATCCGGTGAAAAGATCGCAGTGGAAACACCGCCAATACAGCAAGATATTTCTGTGGAAGGCTTGTTGGCCAATGTGCCTCTTACCCCACCATTGATGGATACATCCAATTCCAGGATCGCCCGGTCTTTATTTCAGCTTGGGAAAAACTATCAAACCCTGTTGGAAGATTACCAGGCAGCCATCGTATCTTATGAAAAGTCTCTGAAACGCTTTCCCGACAGCCTATACAAAGGTGAATTGTACCTGAACCTTTCTTATTGCTACAGAAAAACCGGCAACCTTGCTCAATCAGATCATTACAAAAAGCTATTGTTGAAACATTTTGGCAACAGCCGGTTCGCACAATATGCGCTTCATCCCGAAAGCTTTGATCCTTCTAAAAAAGATACGGCAGCCTCACGCCGTTATGATGATATTTATAACCTTTTCATAGAAGGAAATTTTGAAAAAGCGATCAGTGAAAAAAATCGTGCCGATAGCCTTTATGGAGCTTCTTACTGGAATCCTCAGTTGCTGTACATACAATCAGTTTATTATATCCAGAAACGCGAGGATAGCGCTGCGATCAAAACCTTGTATGAGATAATGGCAAGATACCCTAACAGCCCTATGAAAGACAAAGCAGGCACTATGATAGATGTGTTGAACCGGCGCGACAGCATTGAGAAGTACCTGACCAACTTACAGATAACAAGAGCCGGTAAAGATTCTCAGATAGTAGTATATGATGATGCCAAAATAGTTAATAACGTAAAAAGGCCTGTGATTGTTCATCAAGGCCCTGTGACCCAAAATACAACCGTAACACCAGGCAAAGCAGAAATAAGCCCTGATAAAAAATTAGCCCCGTTAACCAAAAATGCAGAATTTATTTTTGACCCCAACGTGCCGCAATATGTAATGATGGTGCTTACTAAAGTGGATCCTGTGTATGGAAGCGAAGCCAGGAATGCGTTTTCAAGATACAACAGTCAAAGGTTTTATTCGCAGAATATCAAAATAACCAAAGATACATTGGATGCCGACAGAGCTTTACTGATCTTCTCAGAGTTCATAAGCGCTGATGAAGCCATAAAATACCGTGATAAAATAAAGGCTGATGCGCCATCGGAAGTTTCATGGTTACCGGCACAGAAATATTCGTTTTATATAATTTCAGCGCCCAATCTTGAATTATTAAAAGAAAATAAAAATCTGCAGAGCTATATAGATCTTTTGAATAAAAAATATCCGGGTAAATTTTAAGTATTCTTTGCGCAGTATTTACTTATTTTCGGGCGCCTAAAGGAGACAGAATGCAACAATCAAAAAATAAAAAAAAAGCAGGCAAAGAAAGTATGCGTCCTAACATAAAGATATTATGGGCCATCGTGGGTTTTGGCTTAGCCCTGTTTACCCTTATACTTGCAGCGGCCAACTTTGGTTTATTTGGCAAACTACCTTCTCTGCAGCAATTAGAAAATCCGCAGGCAAACCTGGCAACAGAAATATATGCAAATGATGGCAAAACCCTTATGGGAAAGATCTATGCGGAAAACAGGGTTTCCGTAGATTACAAAGATATTTCCAAAAGTGTTATAGATGCTTTGATCTCCACAGAAGACATAAGGTTTTATGAACATTCAGGAATTGACCCTATTGCGTTAGGCCGTGCTATTAAAGGATTAGGCAACCAGGGCGGCGGCAGTACGATCACACAGCAGCTTGCAAAAAATATACTGGGGCAACAAAACCGTGTCCCAATTTTAAAAAGAGGCATTGATAAGTTAAAGGAATGGATTGTCGCGCTTAAGCTGGAAAGAAATTTTACCAAGCAGGAAATAATAGCCCTGTATCTCAACCGTGTATCATGGCTCAATGTATATGGCATCAGAAATGCTTCCCTGATCTATTTTCAGAAAGAACCTTCGCAACTTGCCCCTGATGAGGCTGCCTTGCTGATAGGCATGTTGAGTGGCCCGGGGCAGTACGATCCACGCCGCCACCCGGAGGCAGCAATGGCCAGGAGAAATTTAGTATTAGACAGAATGGTGACCAATGATGTGCTTACTGAAAAAGAAGAAGAAGTTTTAAAGAAAAAGCCATTGGGAGTAAGATATAAACTTATCAGTGAGAGCCAGGGAATAGCACCTTATTTCCGGTCTGTGCTTACCAAAAAATTGCTGGAATGGTGTAAAACACACAAAGACCCCAAAACGGGCAACAATTATGACCTCTACCGCGATGGGCTAAAGATATATACCACCATTGACCCTAAGATGCAATTATTTGCAGAAGAAGCTGTAGTGAAACACATGACGGCCATGCAAAAGAACTTTAACCGGCAGTTGCCCAAAAATGTATGGAAAGGACAGGATGACATTTTAAACCGTGCTATGAAAGAGAGCGACAGATGGAGGAATATGAAAGAAAACGGCGCAACAGATGCAGAAATAGAAAAATCATTTACAGTACCTGTCAGTATGAAAGTATTTGCATGGAATAAAAAAAGAGAAACAGATACGGTAATGACTCCAATGGATTCTATCAAATATTCCAAGCAAATGATGCAGACTGCTTTCTGTGCAATGGATCCTATCTCAGGTGAAATAAAAGCATGGGTAGGCGGCATTGATTTTAAATGGTTCAAATTCGATCATGTTACTGCTAACAGGCAGGTAGGTTCTACCTTTAAGCCAATTCTTTATACACTTGCCTTAACCGATGCAGGGCTTACGCCGGAAAGCTATATCGGCGGCCAACCCATTACACTTGCCAATAAAACCATCACAGGCGGCGGCGGTACAATGGCTTATTGTTTGGCAAAATCAATCAACGTGGCCGCTTATGACCTGATGAGCAGAATAGGCCCTAAAAAAACCGCAGAATTTGCTCACTTATGCGGCATCAAAAGCAACATCCCTATTGTACCTTCTATCGCTTTAGGCTCGGCAGATATTCAGCTAATTGAAATGCTGAGAGCTTATACGATGTTTCCTAACCGCGGTTTTAATGTAGAACCTATCTATATTTCCCGTATAGAAGACCGGAATGGCAATGTGCTGCAAACTTTTGAGCCCGAGATAAAGCAAGTAATAAGTGAATCAGATGCCTATACCATGTATAAGATGATGCAGGGAGTAGTTGATTTTGGAACAGGCGGATCTATGAGATGGAAATTTGGAATCAACAGCGATATGGGTGCAAAGACAGGTACAACTAATGATAATACCGATGGATGGTTCATGGGCTATACTCCGCAAATCCTTGCAGGCGCATGGGTAGGCTGCGACGACCCATTCCTTCACCTGCCCAAATATGGCACAGCAGGAGGAAGTGAAATGGCTTTACCCGAATGGGCTTATTTTATGCAAAAAGTTTACGAGGACAGGTCATTAGGCATTGACCCCAAAGCTGAATTCCAGAGGCCTGCCGAACTTAATAATAATCCGATTTACGCAGACCAGAATTTCGCGGCAATCGTGCAGGAAGGGCAAGGTGGCGATTCGACAGATGTACAGGGAAATGGCAATGCCACTGATTATGGCGTATCATCTGATGTTCCGGTAGAGTCTGATTTTAGCAACGAGCCGTCTAAAGAAAAAGCTCCCGTCATAGAAACAAAAAAACCTTTAGGACCGGTATTCTATAACCCCAAAAAAGATACAGGCAATAACAATAAAAATAAGGTCCCGAAAGCTGTTCTGAAACCTAAAAATAATAACAGCGATTATTAAGCGCCGGATAAAGAATATTCAGGTTTAAAAAATAAAAAATATCTTATCCTGTATCATAGCGCCGGTGCACTAAATTTGCAACTCAATTTAATTTCATGAAAAAAATTCCATTCTTTGCTGCTACTTTCATTTTCTCCTCTTTTGGCTTTGCTCAAAACAATAATATTCTGAAGCTGACGAAGGGCCAGAAATACCTGGTGGAAAATAAGATCACTACTGCCAATACAATCGAAATGATGGGGCAATCAATGGATAACAACACCAATATGTCTTCCACTTATAAAATAGAGGTAACGGGTAATGAAGAAAATAGCTATAACCTTACCAATACCATCACCAATATAAAAATGAACATGAATATGATGGGGCAGGAATTAAAATTTGACTCAGACAGGCAGGAAGATATGGATGGGCAAATAGGCAGCACATTTAAAGAAGTAGTCAATCAGCCAAAGAAAGTGAAATTAGATAAAGCAGGCAAAGTTCTCTCTACAGAAAGCGATTCTTTAACCGGGATGGTCAAAGAATTAAATTTCGACATAGCTGGCTTTGGCTCCCAGCTTGCCTTTCAGCCTCTGCCACCCGGCTTAAAAAAAGGAACTACATGGACTGATTCAACCAATAGCGAAGGTACCTCGCGAACCGCTACTTATACTGTAAAAGAAATTAATGGAAATATAGCCACCATTACTTTTACCGGTAATCTTTCTACAGAAAATACCATAGAGCAGGCCGGGATGGAACTAAAACAAAAAACAGCCGGCGCTTATTCCGGTGAAGAGTTGGTTGACATTCATACAGGAATTATCCAATCAAATTCTTCTACTACCAAGGCAACAGGGGCAGTTACTGTTATGGGGCAGGATCTGCCTATTACCACTCAAGTCACTTCTACCACAGCGGTTAAGTTATTGTAACAATCCGCGTGCGGGTTGAATTCTTTAAATTATCTATATTGATATCTACAACGTGAATCATCATAGCCAATGAATTCAAATCAGGGAGCATCATAAAAAAGGGAACATTCTATGGTAAATTCAAAAGTTCAATCCTTTCAAAGTTGTTGTCCATCCAATCCTTTTACCCTGAGTTGGCACTCAGGGCTAATTGTATTTAAGCCCATCCGGGCTAAATAAATTCTCCCGCATTTCAAACCTGTTGAGGCTACAGTGAATATTGATTAGCCGATTTAAGATAAGCACAAGTTTTATTTTAAAAATATAACTATAAATCTTAAATTGCTATAACTTCTAACTCTAAATAAATAAGATGAAAAACTATGTAAAATACTTTCTCTTATTTGCCATTGCTGCAACCTTGTCTATAGACGCTTTTACCCAGGCAAAAAATATCAGAGGAAATGTAATCAATAAAGTTAATGGTGAAGGAATACCTGCCGTTTCGATAACAGTCAAAGGATCCGGCGAAGGGACTTATACTAACGGGAATGGAGAATTTTCCCTTGACACCAAAAGCCCCCTTCCCCTTACTTTAATAGTTTCATCCATTGGCTATGAAGAACAGGAAGTAGCGGTGAAGGATGCTGCCGCATTAGTTACGGTACTTATGAACCCCGCAAGCACCCTGGGGCAAGAAGTAGTAGTAGCCGCCACACGTACTCCCTCGCGAATATTGGAATCGCCGGTAACTATCGAACGGATCAGCGCGGCTGATATCAGGAATAGCGCGGCAGTTTCTTACTATGATATGATTTCAAAATTGAAAGAGGTTGATGTAGTGACTGCGTCGCTCACTTTCGTTTCACCCAGTACACGAGGCTTTAATGGAAGCGGTAATCTAAGGCTTAACCAGATCGTAGATGGAATGGACAACCAGGCTCCCGGCCTTAATTTTTCTGTAGGAAGTGTAATAGGCCTGTCAGGGCTGGATGTGGCCAGTGTAGAATTATTGCCTGGCGCCTCATCCGCCTTATATGGGCCTGGAGGTATGAATGGCGCTATTGTTATTAACAGTAAAGACCCCTTCCGTTATCAGGGGCTTTCTTTTGAAGCCAAAACAGGTATAATGAATATTGATAATAAAGGCCGTGAGCCTTCCCCTTACTATAACTGGGCATTACGTTGGGCCCAAAAAGTGAGTGATAAATTTGCTTTTAAAATCGGCGGAGAGCTGATACAGGCTAAAGATTGGGTAGCTAATGATTACCGCGATTTTGACCGTATAGATAACAAAATAAAAGCAGGTACACGCGCTACTGATCCTAACTTTGACGGCATTAATATTTACGGAGATGAAACTACAGCAGATATCCGTTCCGTTATATTAAATCCGCTTGCACAGGCTGTCCCATTTTTTGCTCCTTATATCAATTCGTTACCTGAATCTATCCCGGTTTCAAGAACAGGATATGCAGAAAAGGATGTGGTAAATCCTAATACCGTCAATTTTAAAGCGTATGCCGCAGCAAGCTATAAGCTCACTCAAAATACTTCTTTGAACGCAGAAGGATATTGGGGCACAGGCAATACAGTTTATACGGGTAGCGACAGGTATTCTTTATTGAACCTGAAAATAGGCCAATACAAATTAGAATTAACCAACCCTCACTGGTTCCTGAGAGGATACACTACCCAGGAAAATGCAGGAGAATCTTACAATGCCACCGCCACTACACGGCTGGTAAACGAAGCCTGGAAGCCAAGCAAAAGCCCGGATGATGCACATCCTGAAAAAGGATGGTATTTTCAATATGCCACCGCATTTTTAAATGCAAAAATTAACGGCCAGACAGATATAGCCGCACATGAAACCGCAAGGGCTTTTGCTGACATAGGAAGGCCTGCACCGGGCTCTGAGCAATTCAAAAAATATTTTGACCAGGTAAGAAGCATTCCCATTCCAAAAGGAGGATTGTTTGTAGATAAAACCAACCTTTATAATGTAGAAGGGCAATACGACCTGTCGCCAATAACATCAGGCGTAGCCGATCTGCTTATCGGAGCTAATTATAAAAGATATGTACTCAACTCTGAGGGAACTTTATTTGCAGACTCTACCGGCAAAATCCCTATCAATGAATATGGCGCTTATTTACAGGCAACCAGGAAAATATTCAATGACCGGCTGAAATTAATTGCTTCTGCACGGTACGATAAAAATGACAATTTTGACGGGCGGTTTACACCACGGTTTTCTGCGGTGATAAAAGTAGCTGAAGACAATAACATCAGGCTATCTTACCAGCAAGCTTACCGTTTTGGCTCCACCCAGCAGCAATGGATTAACCTGAATGTAGGCGGTAATGTACGTTTGATAGGAGGTGTAAAATCATTTAGAGATTACTATCATTTCAATAGCAACCCTATTTATGCGCTTGATGATGTATTGGCAGGCAACCTGACGCCGTCGGCTGTTGATCAGTTTAAAGCCGAAACAGTCAATTCTTTTGAAGCAGGTTATAAAGGGCTTTTGTTCAATAAAAAATTATTGATAGATCTTTATGGATACTATGGAGTATATAAGGATTTTATTACCCGCACATCATTTGTTCAATCGGTAACGGGCAACCCCGGAGTATTTACCAACCCCCATACTTTAAAGGCAAATCTCAATAATAGCGATTCTATCGCAGTGTATTCAGTGCCTGTTAATGTAAAAGATGATGTAACTACTTATGGATTTGGATTAGGGCTTACTTACCTGCTTCCTCATAATTTTCTCATAGGTGCAAATGTCTCGTCGGATCATTTGGACCATGTTCCTGCAGGCTTTATTGCCGGCTTCAATACTCCTGACTACAGGTGGGGCCTCACCTTCAGCAATACAGGGTTTGGAAAAGAAGAGAAGCTTGGTTTCAATTTTACTTATCGCTGGCAGGGCGATGTAAATTTTGAAGGCGACTTTGCTTCCGGGCTGGTGCCTGCTTATCAAACACTGGATGGGCAAGTGAGCTATAAATTTGTTGCACAAAAAGTATTATTGAAGTTAGGGGCCACTAATTTACTGAATCAATATTATCGTGACGGGCTCGGAAATGCAACCATTGGCGGACTCTATTATGTAAGCATCGGTTATGGATTATTTTAGATAAATAATTGATCATTGTTTAAACAACAGCTATGAAACAAGATATTCTAAAAAATTGTACGACTCCGGTATGGTTTGTGGCGATGATCCTGGTAAGCATATCCTGCAATAAAGCATTACCTGATGCAAATCCTATTCTTTATCCACCTGAAAACAATAGTACTATTTCCATAGGAGAACTATTAAGTACAGATACTACCTATAGCATTTTTAAATCGGCCGCCGCCAAATATAAGGCTATTGCCAAAACAGACCTGATAGCTCAATTAAGTGATACCAACAAAGTATTCACCGCACTCATCCCTAATAATGCTGCATTCCGTGCATCAGGTTTCCCTAACTGGGATGCAGTCAACGCATTTCTTCCTATCACTTCTTTAGCAGCTATTCTTCAATACTCCATCATACCCGGAGAACAATTCACTTCTGAGGATGTAGCTACCGCCACTGCTTCCGCTCCGAATATGCAACTCCCAACTTTGCTCAATATTGGCGTACTTCCATCTCCGGCGCCACCTATAAACGTGCAGCTCTCAACCTTTTTATCCAAAAACTCAACCTTCTTTTATGATAATACCATTCCCATAGTGCGGCCTGATATTAAAATGAGAAACGGGGTCATTCATTTATTAGGAGGAATTGTTGCGCCACCGGGTATGTTATTAAAGGATGCGATAGATACTGCTACCAATCTCACTTATTTCAGGGCTGCGATAGCAAGGGCTGATAACGGCAAAACCGGGACAGCAAGCCTCGGTTATTTACTCGGCTATTCTGCAATGAATATGACAGTCCTGGTGCCCAATGACAATGCTTTTAAAACATTACTGTTTGGATTGATTTATGATACGCTTCTGAAGCAGCAAATACCACAACCCATAGCTCTGAATATAGCTAACGGTTATATTACTCTGCCGCCTGATGCTCTTTTTAGTGACCCGGATTTGTCCGGCGTTTTAACGCCAGGCCTTATAAGAGGTGCATTAGCTTATCATTTTTTAGCAAGCCCTAATCCTGTTAGCGGAGCATACGAACCCAACATCAGGGTATTCTCCAACAATTTTTCATCAACCCCAACTTTCTATAAAACATTAGTTAATTCAGATACCTCACTGCTTGCCCGCTATCATCCGGGAATAAAAGCAGAGGCTACCTTTGCAGGGCCATTTGTAACCGGCCTGCAATTCACAGGGCTTGGCTCTTTTCCGCCAGACCCTAACCCTACCCATATATATACAGGCGCTCCCGCCCATGCAATCAGCAAAGACAATCATGCGGTAAATGGAGTTTATTATGTAATAGATAAAGTATTACTGCCCCGGTAAAAGTTCTTTGTTATATAATTTTTAAAATGAGGTATAACTTTTGTGTAAACTTTTTAGTCATAAATGATCACTTTTGTGAAACTCTCAGTTTTCACGAGAGAGTCACTAAAATTTGTTACTCATTATTAAAAATAATCAAATGCCATTCAATTTAATAGAAACCATTAAAAATTATTTCAACGAAGAATTTACCAACAAAGCCTCTGCTGTATTGGGAGAAAACCAGGCAGGAATATCCAAAGCGCTTACAGCCATTATCCCCGTAGAGTTAGCCGGAATATTAGGCAAAGCTACATCCGGGCCGGAAGGCGCTACTGATATTTATCAGAAAGCAAAAAAAGCTACCGGTATTTCTTCAGCAATACCTCTTATACAAAAAGAAAATAGCCCCCAGGGCAATAGTGAAATCTCGAACTTGTTTGGTAGCAATCAACCAGGAATTATTAATGCTATATCTGGCTTTGCAGGAATAAAAAGTTCATCAACCGGTTCATTGATGAGCATGGGGTTACCTGCTATGTTAGGCATCTTAGGAAAATATACAGAAGAAAAAAAATTATCAGATAGCGGCTTATCAGGTTTTTTAGCTTCGCAAAAAGATCAAATCATGCAGGCAATTCCTTCCCAATTATCTTCTTTTACCGGTATCTTAGGTTTAGGTTCATCTGCCGCTTCGGCTATCTCCGGCGCTAAAGCCAAATTAATTTCTTCATCCGATGATGAGCCTATCAATCGTAACAACTGGGTGGTTCCTCTGATCTTCATCATAATTGTTATTGCCCTGATATGGTATTTTTCAAGAAGTTGTAACCAGACAAAACCCAGCCCTGCCTCAGATTCAGATAATGTAATGATCATAACTTCTCAATATCATTCTCCATTGGTGTAACAGGTATGCTACAAGAATAGCTTTACAACGATCTATTTCAAAAAGTATTCAAAAAACGAATACGCTACACCGTTAGATTCCGGTGTGGGAGAATGGGCAGGCCTGTTGGTCATAGCTACACGGTCCTTATATCCAAGAAAATTATTTACCTCGATGGTACGATTCAATGGAATCCAGCGTTTGGGGGTATCTTCCGAGCCACCTGAAACAAGAAACGGCCGGGGAGCCATCAATGCATGCAACTCTTGCAGGTCGTAGCCTTCAGCCACCAGTTTTGGATATAAACCTTTGGCAGGATTCTCTTTTGTAATCAGTCCTCTTTTGCGCCATGGTTTAGGATAGTAACCTAAGTACCAGGGTTCCCAATAATTAACCGACTCACGGGCTTCATCAAATACAATTCCCGGATCTGACCATACCGCACACGCAAACTTATCAAATAAACATGAAGCAAACATAGCCCACTTGCCTCCAAAAGAATGTCCCATAATTCCAATACGATTAGAATCTACCTGCGGCACTTTTGAAAGCACATACCAGGCATTAGCTGCTGCGCAAGCTAACATAGACAAAGGTTCTACTGTGGCTTTCTCAATGCTTGGATAGTATATTGAATAAGTTTTTTCCTTAGTAGCTTCAGTAGTTCCGAGTGATAAGGTTACGAATCCTCTTTTAGCTAACTGATAAGCAAAGTCACGATCAGGATGATCTGGCTGTCCCCATCCAACAGCAGTTTCAGGCTCATAGTAAACTGTTATTACTGCAGGCTTTTTACCATCGCCATCAGGAATCAATAAATAGCCTTTTGTTTGTTCGTTAGGGGTCCAATAAAACTGTATAGTATATTGCATGAACCTATCTCTCCGCATGGAATCTATAACTTTCATCTCCTGGTTCTTTAATAACGGCGGCCATTCACCCATCATTTTATTCCATGTAGCCAATATTTCCTTTCGTCTTTTTTCCCAATCTTTTTTTGTTTTAACTATATGTCCATCATAAAATTTTAAAGACGATCTGTAGCTTCCATATTGATCTTTATATTCATCCGGTGGCGAAAAGTAAGGTGCAATTTTTTCCCAGGCATCTTTGGAATTATTTTTCTCAACAAATCCCCGGCTTTGGGCTTTGAGGCCAGGGGCAAAGGCAAAAACAAAAATTGATAATACCATTATTTTGAAACCGGACATAGCTACTGCGTTTTGCCTTAATACCTTAAAAATACTGATTGGCTTTATCTCCATAATAAAAAATTTACAGTGCTGCAATATAGCATTTAGAGGCTGTTTAAAATTAGTTATTTGAATAACCACTAATCTATTTTTGCCACTAATTGCACAAATGGACACGAATTCATTTGTGCTAACTTGTCTCTGCCAACAGGCAGATTCGCGAATTTCCTGTCTGCAAGACGTAGCCAGGCAGGCCTGCCTGAACGAATTCATTCGGGGAGGCATGGCTGGAAGCGGCGCCGCAGGCGCTGTACAAATTCCTGAAATTATTTTTATACTACGCACCAGATAAACCTGCCTGCCGCAGGCTGGTTTGTGTAACAAATTTAATCTGTGGAAATTGGTGTAATACGTGGCAAAAGGTATTTCGCTCAAATTAAATCCGATGACTATCGGATCAACACACATTTTTATCCGGAGGCAAGTTATAAACAACCTCGTAAAACACAACACCTTTTTTGATTCACCCTACTATACCGCTATACTATATTTTCAAAGAAAATTTATTTTCTTTTATAATCTTTTTATATTTGCAGAATACTTAAAACTATTCTAAATTTTTAAATAAAATCATAGAAACTGACTAAAGAAAGTTTACAAACATTAGATTAATCTTTATTTACAATATGGAAACTGTAGAACTACCGAAAATTCATTCCTTATCACAGAGCTTGATCCTGCCTAAAGGTTACCACAACCTGTTGGATCCCTTAACGACGGCAAAAACCCTTCATAAAGTAAAGGGTTTTATAGAAAAGCTCCTGGAAGAAGATCTGAATTTACACAGGGTAAGCGCCCCGTTATTTGTACGGCAAAATTCGGGCATCAACGATGATTTAAATGGCATAGAAAGGGCAGTGTCTTTCCCCATGAAAGCCTTTAATGAAAATCGGGCAGAAGTAGTGCAATCCCTTGCCAAGTGGAAACGCATGGCGCTGGCAGAATATGAAGTTCCTGCCGGCGAAGGGATATATACGAATATGTCTGCTATACGGGCAGATGAATCGCCCGACAACCTGCATTCTCTTTTTGTTGACCAGTGGGATTGGGAAAAACACATTATAGAGCCTGAGAGGAAGGTGTCATTTTTAAAGCAAACAGTAGAAAAATTATATAACATCCTTAAAAAGGCGGAAGGTTTTGTTCATCAACTTCATCCGGATATTACACCTATCCTGCCTGAAAATATTCATTTCATTCATTCAGAATCATTAATACAACTTTATCCCGGCCTTACATCGCAGGAAAGAGAGCAGCAAATTGTAAAAAAATACGGAGCAGTATTTATTATCGGTATTGGAAACGCTTTATCCGATGGAAAAGTGCATGACAACAGAGCTCCGGATTATGACGACTGGACTACCATCAATGAAGAAGGGTATCACGGGCTCAATGGGGATATTCTGGTGTGGAATCCGGTATTGGGCAGAGGCGTTGAACTTTCCTCTATGGGTATCCGGGTAGATAAGAATGCACTTTTACATCAGTTACGTCTGAGAGGCCAGGAAAAAAGGCTTCATCTTCTTTTTCATAAAAGATTGATGGAAGATGAATTGCCACTTAGCATAGGAGGTGGAATCGGACAGTCAAGAGTAGGCATGTTCTTATTACGTAAAGCCCATGTTGGTGAAATCAGCGCCGGTATCTGGCCTGAAGAAATGGTGCATGTGTGCAGGGCGCATGGGATACAGTTGTTGTGAAGGGGATCTGAAATTAGTAATGTTTATTGTAGCTTTTACTTTCAATAAACTTGCTTAGTAACTAGCAACTTGAATTAATTATTAAAGATTTTATTAAATTAACCAGACCCCGCCAAATAATTTCCAATACCAATCATTATCACAGAAATAATGAGTAACGCGATGCCAAGCCACAGGTACTTAACAGTTCTGCGATCAACCAGAGTCCACTCCTTTAGCCAAAGCCCCCACATATTACTGAATATAATAATTGATGCCATATGAATACTCCAACTGGCAAAGTCATATTTTCCCATTTTGGTAGTGCCCATGCCATAGAAAAAGAACTGGCCGTACCACATCAAACCACTACATATTGCTAAGAAGTAGTTACGAAGAAGCGTTTTTCGCGAATGGAGAGCATAATCACCGAAAGATTTACTTTTGAAACTAAGAATCATAGAGTAAATAAAATTAGTTGTGAATCCACCGGCTAAGGCAAGAATAAGCAAAGGCATATTCATAAAAACCTTTACTGTACCGTTGTTGACAGCCATATCGGCAATCGGCCTGCCAGCCATAAAAGCAAAAGCCATACAGGCACTCATCACCCCTCCTAAAACAGCCATTATGAGTCCTTTGCTTATAGAAAACTCTTTTACAGATTCTTTCTTCTGATCAACGGTTAGCATGCGATTTTTCAAAACGCCTGCATATCCAGTAAATGCAACGCCAATCACACACATGATTAGTCCTAACGAAATAACCCCACCAGAAAAAGTAGTAACTAGTGCATATATTTTATTATCTATTATTGCAGGAATTAGCGTTCCAACAATTGCGCTTACTCCAAGCGTAATAGACTGACCCAGTGAGAGACCTAAGTAGCGTAATGCTAACCCAGCCATAAGGCCTCCAAAGCCCCATAGAACACCAAAAAAGTAGGTCCATCCCATACTCTTCCAGGAGCTTTCGCGTAGAATGCCGAATAAATCAGGTGTTGTAATTAGCCCCCCAACTGTTGGCATTATTATCCAGGCTACAAAGCCTAATGTAATCCAGTAAGTTACCCACGTCCACTTTTTTACCCGGCTATAAGGTACATAAAAACTCGCGGAAGAAAAACCTCCTATCCAGTGTAAAATAATCCCAATGAGTTGTTCCATATCTAACAATTAAACGATCTTTCTAAATTTAGTTTTATAGCTACTTTAATTGGAAACTAGTGGTTGTGTAAAGGCTCATTTCTGTGCCGGGTAAGATAGAATTTGGGCAACCACCTACTGACTCAATTTCCATAAAGTTATCAGGATCATTGTAAACACTGTAACGCACTCTTTTATTTGAAGGGGGAACGTGAGGTGATGCATCACTGATATCAATATATGATTGGCCTTCCGGGGGCTTTCCTGCACTTCGCCGGACAAACAATCCACGTTGATGATCGCAGAATTTGATCCAAGGCACTTTTTTATCAAGGGCTATTTGATAACGCATTTTACAATCAGCAACAGTACGACAAAGAGTTTTTGTCCATCGTCTTTGCTTAGAGCTCGATTCATCATAAAGATCCCATACAGAAGATTTGGTAGAATAAGGAAAGACCACTTCACAACCAGGCCCAGAATCGAATTGGCAAAGCGACCAGGGTGCAAGTAGACAATCTTTTTTATTAAGTTCAATATTTCCAATGTAGGTAATGCTATCCCGAACATTAACATTTAAAATATTTTTCGAGGTAGTAGCTATCTTCACATGGCGTTTGAAAACAGTAGGGATGCCCTGGCCTCTATTATTGATCAAATCTATTTCCCCTTCGATGGTTGCCTCTTTAGAATTTCTTCCAGTAATTATATAACGAACTGATCTCAATCCAGGAGGCACTCTCCATCTTCCTGTTGAATATTGATAACCGTGCGAAGTACCTTCAGGCGCAGGCCACAAACCATCGCCTCCCGGGTTAAGGTATTGCGATGCCGTACTTTGTCCAGCAATAGCTTCAGGATTCACTCTGTTTAAAACAATTCCCTCTTTGAGTGTGAATAAACGACCTTCCATATCGAGAGCTATAACTACACCGGCATTTATATCACCAATAAGGTGAGTTCTTTTCCCTGCCTGGGTAAATGCTGCCAATAATTCTGTTGCCTTCATAATCCTTCAATTCTTTTTAATCCAGATGAAACACTTCTTTTAATATTTCTTCTTTAGCCATAGGAGATTCATCGCTCTCAGAAATCAAAACCTCTTTCATATATTTCCACCAACGTTGGCAGACTTCTGTATCTCCTATTCCGCTAAATGTACCTTCGTCCTCTATCTCTATATATCCAAATAATGCCCCCGTCCTTTCATGAAGAAAAATTGAATAATTACTGGCCCCATACGTTTTCAAGGCCGTCTTCATTTCAGGCCAAATAGAATTGTGCCTTTTTTGGTATTCACCTGCCATGCCTTCCTTTGCATGAATCAAAAATGCTTTTCTTATCACTTTAGATTTGTTTATAAAAGTTCAAATTACATTTCATTTTGATGGTACTCTTTAGCTAATGATCCCGCTGTAATAAATCTTCCACCCGCTGCTATAAGCAGTGAACACAAATGATCAAATTCATTAACGGCTCTTGGCCCACAGTTCTCAACAATAAAAGGCAAAGGCGTAACACTACATTCGCCAAAATCTATTGTCCCCTGGGGCATTGGATGGAACTCCCAAGGGTGAAGATAAAGGCAAATAACAGGACGTTTACCCTGCGCCTGAACATAATTAAGAAACCCAGCTACTTTCTCCATCAAAAAATTAGCAGACTTTGTCCTGAACAGAGGCCATTGATCTCTATCTCTTTGATAGGGATCGTCACTTTCCATTTCCATATCGCAGAAGTTAGGAATTTCCAATATACGCATATCCCCTTTTTTAGTCCAGTCATTAGCCGAAGGGTGGTATGGTTCAACTTGATTCTGGTAGAAATACATTGGCAATGAAGCATCAGCTATGTATTCTAACTTCTCAAGAACATTTAGTACCGTAGTACTTCCCCAAAGTCTCGGGCAACGAAAGCTTACTGGCTGAACTTTGTTGACTTGCTTAATTAGTTCAGTTGCCTGCCTTAACCGGCCTTCTACTTCAGATGGTAAAATGGGCCAGTTATTAGGTAAGGGAAATATTGGATCTCCAAGAGTTTCATGAAATAACCCGTGACATCCTGTTTCGTGGCCTGCTGCGCTTACCCTGACAACCCAATCCGGATTATTTTCTGCTGCATGCCCTGTCCAGAAAAAAGTCGCAGAAATCCTATGCTTTTTTAATATCTCCAGAATTAACGGTGTACCATGCTGCACTCCCTCATAGAAAGGAGTATAAGAGCCTATATCCGTCTCCATATCAAATCCCAACACTACATCAAAGAGATGATTTTTGTTATCAGGCAATTTTGTTTTGAAGTTTGCTTCATTCATAACATCCAATTTTATTGAAGTAAAAGGGAATCCATCTTTTTGCTAAATGGAATTGGTCCACCCGCACCGATTTCATAACCAGTCTCGATTCGTACACCATTTAATTCAGGATGACCAAAAAAACTTATATCAACACAAACGGTCATTCCTTCTTGTAATACATCATTACTTTGAGGCCCAAAAAATGGCGCTTCCGCTTCATGCAGACCTATAGTGTGAACGAAAGGGCAAACCAGGTATTTAGATAATCCATGTTTTTCAAAATAAGCCCTTGCAGGCGCATCTATTTCCTTCCCAGACTTCCTCGGTAAAAGTTGTGCCTTGGTAACGCGAAACGCTTCTTTTAAATGGTTTATGAACTCTTTTTGTATAGGAGTATAGATGCCGTCAACAGGTAAAGCATCACCTACAACTCCTGCATATCCATTAACCTTTGGAGCAATTCCTATCATAACAAGTTCGCCACCCTGCAAAGTTTTTGAACTGGCAGTGGGTACTACAGCATTCGATCTCAATCCGCTTCCAACAATTGTACTAAAACCAAATCCACTTGCACCTCTGCTACGTACTGCAAATTCACCGGCAGCAGCTATCTCTATTTCTGAAACCCCAGGCTTTACCATAGATTTCATAGCATCATAGGCAAAATCTGCTAATTCAAATGCAGACCTGATCTGCTGCCGTTCCCATGCAGATTTTCCAACACGCAGTTGTAAAAAATCAGAAGTAATATCAACCAGTTCAACGCCTTTAAAACCTTCTATTATCTGTTGATAACAATCAACCGGCATTCGCCCGGACCCAACCAAACCAATGCGTTTAACACTTCCTATCTCAGTATTTAGTTCGGAAAACAATTGAGGAAAGTCTATAATTGTAGCATTAGGATACTCCTCGTCAGGCACCATAAATACCGGGAAATTCCGTGTTTCCGTGATCGTGCTGTCCATCTTTGCAAAGGGTTCACTTTCCGGCCCCCCAAGAATAAGCGATTTGCCCGTTTGCGGAATAAGAACTGCACCGCTTTCAAACTGCGGACACCATCCTGTCAGGTACCATCCATTACCGATATTGAACTCATCATAATACACCAATGCAGCATCAAGATTTTTATTTCTTAGTATATCCTTTACTTTGGATATTCGGGCTTCACTTTCAACTTTGTTTAAATAAGACATAATTTGCGTTTTTGATTTTTTATATTAAAGAATAGATATTGTCCATCTAAATTTGAGCACCTTTGAATTCTATCTAATAAGATCACCTTCGCTGATAACTACTTGAGAGGCTCTCCTTTAGCATACATTATGGTGTTAAGAAGCGTTAGGGTGATCATCATTGATCTCTTTAGAGATTTTATTCTTCCACTATCATTAAAGCCATTTTCTATCCCTTGTAAATCATCCAGAAGAGACATCAGAGCTTTTTTATAAGCCAGACGCCCGGCACTATCCATAAAAATTGGATCTGTCAGATAAACCGCTGGGCCGGGGGAATCACCTACAAGTCGATCCATTTTAAACTCACCATACGGATTGGCTTTGGCCCACTGATCGAAATATGCGTTCTCTCCTTCTAGGAAGATATGAGTAAGCTTCTTGTGTGCACTCACACTCTGAGGACGATAACGGTCCTCGATCACTTGTGCTACCACGTCCTCTATGTTTTGGCTGGTATCGGAAGACATAAGTCCACCACAGGCTATATTAACCTCTGTACCGGGATTGTTTACCGGCCCCTGATAGTGCATGAGTCCCCTGGATCCTTGGGCGAACTGCTCCTTAATAGCTTTTGCCTGATGCTGCATATGGGGAATGAAGAATGACTCCCGATCCCATCTCTGGGCAGGGTAAACCCAACTCCCCCCGGATGTTCCGTATGCGCAATGCAACTCCTTAATAAATGAAGCCCTTTCACTCGAGGGGATAAAAGTTCCACGCCAGCCTTGATCGTAGAAGCCATCTATGTGCTTGCTAAGTTCGATTATATATTTCTTGTCAGACTCCGTGAAGCGCTCATTGCTGTCCTTTGCCCATTGTATAGGTATTACGTTTATTAACTTCTCTGGCCACTTGCTCCGAATGTAGTCGGCGGTTTTGGCATTGATGCGTGAATGGTATTCGACTATTCCGGCCTTTCCTGCACAATGGGGACAGAAGCAGCCTCCCTGGTCCATTGATTCCAAATGTAAACCGTCGAAATCAAATTCTGAAAGTACAAAATCCAATATCTTCTTAACCCATTCGAATGACTTGGGATTTGCATCGCACATAGCCTTTTTATTCAGTGATCCATCGCGGTTAATTGCAGTGAGTGAAGGATCGTTCTCAATAATCTTTTCGTAGCCCCAACTCATGACTCCCATTCCATAGATGACTTTGATCCCACGATCGTGAGCCTCGGCAATTATCTTCTTCACCCGACGTCTGCGGTCATTATCGATCCCCTCACCCAAGTTTAATGGCCAGGCTGCTGTTGCTAATAAACCCCATGCATCCAGACAGTTGTAATGGTATTTACTTTGTAAATCCATTGCCTTGATGACACTCCTCACAGTCTCATCATCCATTCGATTCGCCGGCCAGTCGACTAATGGCAACGGTTCGAGCCGCATATCATTCACCCAACAGCCGTATGCAATCCTATAATCTAACGCATTGGAATTTTTGGTAATTGATTTTCTGCTTTCATTGGTTGCGAAAAGCTGTGTTGGGTTGGCCGCAGTTAGAGCGGCAGCTCCCAGGGACGTCTTTAAAAAATTTCTACGATTAACGTTTGATGATTCCATAAGAATAAATAATTTGAGCTTAGTAAATAATTTCTATAAATTTTCTTATACTTTTAGCCAGTTTAATATTTAATAAACAGAAGAGATCCCATGAATTATGGCATAGAACATGCCCAATTCACTACTACTTGAGAGGCTCCTCTATAACATCACATTATTGTAATTTGTTGACAGCTTTCCAGTTGTTTGAACCGGTCAATCTCGGTTTCACTCCATCATTGGAAATCATTGGTTCCCCTTTAGCATACATAATGGTGTTCAGAAGCGTTAGGGTGATCGTCATCGATCTCTTCAGCGCCTTGATTCTCCCGTCGTCATTAAAGCTGCTTTCTATCCCCTGCAAATCGCGCAGAAGTGGGATTAGAGCCTTCTTGTAATACAGACGTCCAGCACCATCAAGACACTTTAGTTGTGTGAGATAACCCGCGGGGCCGGGGGAATCACCCACAAGTAAGTCCATGTAGATCTCGCCGGCATCCGAATTACCCCAATGTCCGAAATATGCGTCCTCTCCTTTTAGGAAAATATTAGTAAGCTTCTTATGTGCACTCACACTCTGAGGACGATAAAGGTCTTCGATCACTTGTGCTACCACGTCCTCTATGTTTTGGCTGGTATCGGAAGACATAAGTCCACCACAGGCTATGTTAACCTCTGTACCGGGATTGTTCACTGGCCCCTGATAGTGCAGGATTCCCCGGCCCCCCTGGGCGAACTGCTCCTTAATCGCTGTTGCCTGATGCCTCATATGGGGAATGAAGAATGACTCCCGATCCCATCTCTGGGCAGGGTAAACCCAACGCCCTCCAGATGTTCCGTAAGCGCAGTGCAACTGCTTAATAAATGCAGGCCGTTCTACCGGGCGAATATATGTGCCATGCCAGCCTTGATCGTAAAAGCCATCTATGTGCTTACTAAGTTCGATTATGTATTTCTTATCAGACTCGGTGAAGTGCCCTTTACTGTCCATCGCCCAGGATATGGGTATTACATTTATTAGCTTCTCTGGCCACTTACTTCGAATGTAGTCGGCGGTTTTGGCATTGATGCGTGAATGGTATTCAACTATTCCGGCCTTCCCTGCACAATGGGGACAGAAGCAGCCTCCCTGGTCCATTGATTCCAAATGTAAACCGTCGAAATCAAATTCTGACAGCACGAAGTCCAATATCTTCTTCACCCATTCAAATGACTCGGGATGTGCATCACACATGGCCTGTTTATTCAGTGAACCATCTCGGTTAATTGCTGTGAGCGCAGGATTGTTTTCAATAATTTTTTCATAGCCCCAACTCATGACTCCCATTCCATAGATGACTTTGATCCCACGATCGTGAGCATACGCCAATATCTTCTTCACCCTACGACTCCGGTCGTTATCAATCCCTTTTCCTAAGTTTAGGGGCCAGGATGTTGTTGCTAACAATCCCCATGTATCCAGCCAGTTGTATTTAAAATGACTCTGCACATCTAAGGCTTTAAAGACGCTTCTGACTGTCTCATCATCCATCATATCCGCCGGCCAATCCTCCAATGGTAAAGGTTCGAGCCTCATATCATTCACCCAGCATCCGTATGCAATCCTATAATCTAACGCATTGGAATTTTTGGTAATTGATGCTCTGTTTTCATTGGTTTCGAAAAGCTGTGTTGGGTTGACTGTAGCCAGAGCGGTAGCACCCAGAGATGTCTTTAAAAAATTTCTACGATTAACGTTTGATGATTCCATAATATAACTTATAGTAGTTTAGAAAATAATAATTAGCAATAATTTTTTTTTATATTAAAAAGTATAAAGCGAAAAAACAAGAAGAATATAAATATTACTGCTTTTTCTATTGCAAAAAAGATTTTACTTTTTTTAAATGGCGGACATTTCAGATTTTTACCTAGAAGATTTTTAGAAATATAATTTATCGCCTATTTTGGGCTTATAAGACTTATCTGATGTTCCTATCAATCACTAATCAAATCAAAAATTCACAGGATTTGCGCTCCCTTTATTTGTATCCCACCACACAGGTGTTGCTCCATTATCTGGCCCGCCGAGTGAAGATACTGCTGTAGCAATTTCGGTAGGATTATTTGTATATTCAGAGGATGGATACGGTATTCTGCGAATGTGTAAATCCGTACTAATTGTACCTCCGCTATTATTCACAACAACAGGAAAAAGCCTTGGATAACCTGTACGCCTGTATTCTGCCCATGCTTCACTTCCACCTGTCGGCCACATAGCAATCCATTTCTGAGTAATGATACGTTCTAATTTCCGCTCGTTAGTTGCTGCAGGGTTCCATTTAATTGTAATAGTTGAAACTGCATTAATACTGGCATTAGGAACTCCTGCTGTAGGAGTAAGAGGATCTACATAATTTGCCTGCGTACTGGTATTGTCATCAAGATAATCGCCGGCAGATACTCCCCATTGAGCCATAGAAGTGTTTATTCCTGTTTCGTAATCATCTTGAATGTTTTCAGCAGTCCAGCCTCTTAGCGCAGCTTCAGCTCTTAAGAACCAAACTTCGGCTGCATTCATAATTATTGTCGGGCTAAATTGTTGCTGTACTTCATAGTTCGGTTGGGTGTATCCACGATACATGGGTAATGCACCAACAGGTGTGCCAACCCGGATTCCAACATACTTGCCTGTAATACTCGGCGGTGCTGGTACAATTTCTCCTGCAGGACCGCAATACTTCGGCAAACGCGGGTCATTATACCCATTTAAAAATGTTGTTAAAGAAGCTTCGCAATTTATATCACCAAAAAGGGTACCAATATGCCAAATTGGGTTTACGAATCCAAAACCTGAAATTGCTGCATTGTCCTTATTGGCCTCAATCAAACCCCCGGGATTATTTATAGCCAAAAGTGCTTGTATTTTTGCAGTTTCCGGATCAATATTTACGATACGCATTGCTAATCTCAATCTCAAGGAATTAGCATATTTTAACCATTGGGCATAATTACCTTTATAAACCATATCAAATTTTGCAAATGGCTTAGCCACTGGAAAGGCAGCAATATACGCCTGAAGGTTCGATACCGCAGTATCTAATTGGGCAAAAAACAAATTATAAACGTCTTTTTGCGAGTCATAAGGTGTGGTATTGCTTAGTCCAACCTTGCTGTATGGAATAGGCCCAAAGCAATCAGTTACTCTGCTCATAGCTTGTACCTGCAAAATCATGGCAATAGCCCAGAAGTCGGGAGCTTCGGTACGTGTGTCCAAGGAACTAATTTTTCGGATCGGCCCCATTATTTCACTATAAGCTCCGTATATACTACCATTCCAACCATCCACCATAAGGTAATTTTGGTTATTTAAGTTGCCTCTAAATGGATTGTTTGACTGATAGTATCCACAATAGTTATCCGCGTTCAGGTTTTGACGAACTTGATATTGGCTTGGACTCCCATAAATACCTTTTTGAATTCCGATGTAATACAATCCGATATTGTTAAAATCATATTTTAGCTGTTGTGCAGTTATGCCTGTTGGATTTGTATTAAAAGATTCAAACTTCTTGGTACACCCAAAAAAAAGCATAAACAACACTATAAACAGGATGAAATTAAGAGAAATATTGAATCCTGTTAATTTATTTAATATAAAAGTTATTTTTTTCATTACTAATTATTTTAAGGATTGGATATTTAAAATGAAATATTAAGCTGGGCACCCACATTACGGGTTGCTGGTAGATTGAAAGCATCCACGCCAGTCATTCCATTACCTGTTGACATTGTAATTTCAGGATCATAAGGCGCGTTTTTTGAAAAGTATAAGAGGTTACTTCCTATTAAAGATAACCTTATACTCTTAATGAAATTATTCACAATTGGGAAATTATATCCTAATATTAACTGGCGTAGCTTTACTACCGTTGCACTGTACATATATGCTTCACCTATTCCCGAACGACCTCCAACACTGGAATACCAGTTAAAAGCATCAATAGTAGATACGGCGGTTCCATTAGGATCGACAGCATTTACTTCTAAACCTCCATTATCTCGTGCGTCAGCACTTGCTTTGGATGTACCATAGCTATCCATCAACATCTGTGTCATTGACATTACATGCCCCCCGAATTTTCCGTCAATTAAAAAAGAAAGAGTGAAATTTTTATAATTAAGCGTATTATTCCACCCCATTTGCCATCGTGGATTTGGGTTACCTAATTTTACAAATTTGTTATTATTAATAGGTTGATTATTATTGTTTAAGATAATTTGACCACTTTTACTTCTTGAAAACTTAATTCCATATATATCAGCCCACGATCCTCCCTTTTCCAATGCAGATTGGTAGGCATTTCCCGCGGACCCGGTTAGAATGATTGTACCATGAGGTGCACCGGGATTAAGTTCAATAATAACATTTTTGTTATTTGAATAATTAATGGATGTATTCCAACGCAGTAGTTTACTTTTTACAACATCATAAGTAAATAAAAGTTCAACACCTGTATTTTGTATATTTCCAGCATTCAAATACCCCACTGAATATCCGGTTGAAGCTGCAGGAGTATATTGAATAAACTGATTATAAGTATTGGATTTATACCAAGTAAAATTAAGGCTAGCCCTGTCATCAAAAAAACGAAGATCAATACCTGCTTCTATAGATTTGGTATTGGTAGGTTTTAACTGAGGATTAGGTTCTACAAGATTAAAATTAACACCTCCGCCTTCTGACAGGCTATTTAATGGATTTGTAATATACTGAGGAACTGAAGTTGCAACTTCTGCATAGGAACCACGAGCTTTAGCAAAAGTGATGAACTTAGGCAATTTTAAAACCTGGTTCAATATAATGGACAATCCAGTGGATGGATAAAAATAAGAGATATTTGATGTAAATGCTAAATTTGAAGACCAATCATTTCTTCCTGTTATGTTTAGGAATAGCCAATCATTATAAGATAAGTTCAAACTCCCAAAAGCCGATTGAATTTGGCTATGTGTCGAAGAATTCGACACATTACTTGTCACAGAAGTTGCAACATTTTGCGCGATAAATATATTGGGGATAATAAGCCCTAACCCCTGGCCCATACTAGTTCCATCAGTGGTAACATCTGTATTACTCACACCTAATAATCCATCTAATTTAAATGACGATTTGAATGGTATTTTGAGAGATGCAATTACATCACCATATTTTTGTGTGCGCGTAAGATCGCTTCGGGTAAATGCGCCGTTAGTACCCTGTACATTAACAGGATTAGTGCCCGAATATAAATCTCTTTGAAAAATATCTGAAACACGATCAATATTACCACGTACCTGTAAATAAAGCCAACTGGTGAAATCATATTTCATGCTCGCGTTAATAATTAAGCGATTGCGGGTAGAATAATTCGGGATTTTATGAAGTATCCACCATGGATTTTGCTGATGAACTTCTGATGTAATCCAATTTTGGGTAAGAAGGCCATTTCTTTCAGGTACTGGCACAGCATATTGATTCTTATATTCAGTAATGTCAGTACCTACAGGAAATAAATATAGACCGGTAAGTGGATTTAAGAAAAACCCCAAGGCAGGGGTGTTATCTAGGTTTTGTTGAACGTAATTTGTATTTACATCTACTGTCAACTTATCATTTAAAAAATGACCGATTTCTCTAAAAGTAAAGTTATTACGTACTAATTTATTGGCGGGTTCAACGCCGTTTGCAGTGGTATTGGCATAAGAAAAATAAGTTTGAGCCAGCCTTGAGCCTGAAGAAAAGCTAACTGCGGTGGTAGTATTCTGCCCATGCTGATAAAAGTCAGATAAATTATCTTCCTTCGCAGGAGTTGTTAATAATGCTCCCCAACTTTGGATACCATTGGGTATTACACCATATTTATTCTGAAACTTGGGCTCATAGGCAATCGCTTGATTAGTATAAGATGATGAAAAATTAATCTTCGCTGTACCTATCTTACCTTTCTTCGTGGTAATTAATATGACTCCATTTGCAGCCTGACTACCGTAGAGCGCAGCCCCTGCTGCTCCCTGCAGCACATTAATGCTTTCAATATCTTCAGGGTTCAAATTTGAGATGCCATCACCACCATCTACCTGCCCACCAGTGGTCCAGACACTATTTGGTTGCCCATTTGCATTAGACGAATTAGAAATTGGCACACCATCTATTACATACAATGGTTGATTGCTTCCGAAAGCATTTTTGCTGCCTCGCAAAATTACCTTTGCTGATCCGCCAACACCTGATGCGCTCGGAGAAATAGTCACTCCGGCTAACTTTCCGTTTAACGAATTCATCAGGTTGTCGTTTTTAACTTCTGTAAGCTCACTTCCCTTCACCATCTGATTTGCGTACACAAGCGATTTTGCAGATCTCTGAACACCCAAAGCAGTTACTACTACTTCATTTAATCCTGCAACATCTGTTTCCAAAATAATATTAACTTCAGTCTGTTTCCCTACATTTACCTCCTTTGCCTGGTATCCCACACTCGAAACTTCCAGCACAATATTTTTATCATCGGGAGCAGTCAAACTAAAACGCCCATCTGCATTTGTGGTAGTCCCTATCTTAGTGCCCGCTATCAATACTGACACATTTTGCAAAGGCTCTCCCTGTTGGTTCACTACTCTCCCATGAATCTCAATTGGCGGCGGCGGTAATGTCTCTAAAGCAACTAAATTATTACTGGTATTGTAGTAATTTTCTTCTTTAGCTTGTACCACCACGGTTTTACCAATAATCACATAAGTAAGCGGTTTACCTTTCAGGCATTCTTCAAGAGCCTTTTGCAGGGAGACATTCCTTACTTTAATAGTAACAGTCCCGGCTTCTTTGAGCGCCTCAGAAGTAGATACGAAATCATAACCACTTTGTTTTTGTATTTCCTTAAATACTTTTTGTAAGGGAGCATTATTCTCGGAAAGTGTGATCTGGGAATATCCCCGTGCGCTCACCTGGATACATGCTGCAAATAATATGACGGCAATCAGCTTCATAATTCTCAGCGTTTGTTTTGATAGTTCCGGCAAAAGAAGCCGGCAACGATAATGAACTTTTAAATCCATAACTTTGTTTTGGTTTAGGTTAAGTAATAGTAGTCTTCAGCGATTTATTATAAGGTTAACCTGAACGCTTCGCCGGGTGGTGGTGCAAACACTTCCCGGTTTTTTGTGCAGTTAACTCAAAGAAATTTTTCAGGAAGTACCCGGCATCACTATGATCTTATTCCCTTCTACTTTAAACTTCACGCCACCTGTGGCTTCCAGTATTTTCAGCACCTGCGATACATTCACGTCTTTAGAGATGGAGCCCCAGAAACGTTGATTGACGCTTCCTTTGTACTCTATATCTACGTTGTACCACCTGGAAATCTGGCGCATAATAGTGCCTATGTCTGTATTCTCTCCAAACCTGAATTTACCATCCTTCCAGGCCATCACTTCATCTATATTCACATCATTGAGTACTTTGATATCGTTGATCCCATTATTATTGATCCTGGCCTGCTGACCTGGTTTTAATAACTGAGAAAGCGAATTTTTATTTACCCGCACAGAGCCTTCCAGCAACGTAACCCGTTCAGCAGCTTCATCTTCGTAAGTATTTACATTAAAATGTGTTCCTAAAACGCTTACCGTTAAACCATTGTGCTGTACTATAAAAGGCACGCCGGCATTATGAGCTACTTCAAAATAGGCCTCGCCGGTTATTTTTACTTTTCTTTCCTTACCTGTAAAGGCAGTGGGATAGGTGAGGCTGGATCCCACATTGATCCACACCTGGCTGCCGTCAGACAGTGTAAGGCTTAATGGCGTACTGCCTCTTGGCACATTCAACGTATTATAACTGATCTCTTTCGCAGCATCGCCGGTATAACTGATCTTTCCGTTGGATTGTTTAATAATCCTGACGTTTCCCTGCAGTGCAATCGTTCCATTATTGCTACTGTCTAATTCGATCTTTGTTCCGTCAGCCAATATGAGCACGGCTTTATTACCGGAAGGAGGAGTAATATCATTCTGCTTTGGCGGTATGGTGGCAATAGATGATTGTTTAGCCGGATTGAAATATAAATAAACCCCCGCGAGCAATACGACCAGAACTGCTGCTGCGGCAGTTAACCTGAACCATTTTATTTTTCTTGCTTTGGGTTGAAGAGGAATCACCGGCGCCTGCATTACCCTGGAATACATAGCATCCCAATCCACATAAGAAAGGTCTTTTACAGAAAGATGCTGATTCCATATCTCCAGCATATAGTCCTTTAGCTCAGCGTCTTCATCTGCTTCAAGAATCCAACCCATGAGTTCATCCTCTTCTGCTGTACTAGCCTGTTTAGAAATATAAGCCTCTAATAAATAATAAATCCTCTCTTTAGGTAATGGCATGCAGTTTAATTTTCAATCGTATATAAGAGACAGATACACGGCAGAAGCATTTGTACTACCTGGCAAAAAAATATTTTTTTAGGTTTAGAATTTGTATAGAATTAATTTTTTTAATAACCACTGGCCTATTCTTACCACAATCCGATACTATCGGATCAACTTCGCCTTCGGCAAATTTATTTTACCACGAAGGACACAAAGACCTTGAAGATTTTTTCTGCGAAAAAATATAATACCGATTGTACATTCGTAATAGTCCAATGAAATTGGACTAAACGACTGTATCATCGGCATTATACCATAAATTTTGATATAATTTATGATTCAATTTGGTATAAAAACGAAGTTTTTTATCCTGTCTACCGGCAGGTTTATGCTTTTTGTGGTAAAATTTCTTTTTGGTTCTGGCTGTTAGAGGATAATTAAAAAGCAAACCATTAACAAGTTTGAATTGCGCAAAAAAGTGCGGATAAACTTAAGCGCATCAGCCAGATGATTCTTTACTGTATTGGGCGATATCCGTAATTGTTGAGCAATGTCTTCCCTGCTAAGCCCTTCCTGCTTTACAAGTTTAAATATGAGCTGTTGTTGTGGCGGAAGTTTTGATATAGCTTGTGCGATCAGATCACTACTTTCATGGGCGATCACCATTTCATCGGTAGTGTTCACAGATTCTTTTACAGTCGGTACTGCCTGCAATAATTTTTTTTCCAAAGCTATTTTCCGGTAATGATGATATACACGCCTATATACTGCGGTAAAAAAATAAGATGAGGGATTAACAACATCTGCCAGGCTTTCACGCTTGCTCCAGATATTCATAAATACATCCTGCACAATATCCTGCGCCACCTCATCAGATCGCGTCATCTTCAGCGCTACTGCATAAAATCGCTCTTTGTAAAGATCAAATAATTTTCTAAAGGCTCCCTCATCTCCGGCAGCAATCTGCAAAAGCAAAGTTTTCTCATCATATAAAGAGTAGTCAGGCAAAAGAGTAGTTTACTTAAAAGGAGAAAGAAATTCCGTTTCAAAATTAGGGAAAATACATTTGGAAAGATAAAAGAGAATTTTATGTAGCCGATTTCTTATATTAAATTTCAACCCCGGCAATAATGCTAACTTTGATGAAGTAATTGATTCCATCATACAAAAAAATAAACACATGGGTATCGTAGAAATGATAAAAGAAAGGGAAATCCAAAAAATTCTTCAACAAGGTAAAGCCGAAGGTAAAGCTGAGGAAGTCCGCAACCTCATTACCAAACTGGGCTTATCCGATACCCAGGCCGCCGACGTTGCTGAAGTACCTGTTGCATTCGTAAAAAAAGTACGTACTTCCCTGAAAAAGAAGTAGAGCACAAGACTTCCGAAGGAAGAAACAACAAATAAACTCAAAGCCTTAGCATTCGAAATAAGAATTAACCGAAGAATGAGTGGAATATATTACAGCCAATTTCTTGCATAGCTCAAAGTAAAAATTTATAACGTACTACCAGGCCTTATGTAAAAGTATAGGCAACAATTGTAGATACTGTTAACAAATTAATACGTCATTTCATAAAAATGTTAATTGAAATTGCTTACCTTCGCTGCCCTTTAATCGAATGTTATGGGTAACAGGCGTGAATATGACATTGCATTTGTAGGATTAAAACCTGGAATCCATGAGTTCAATTACGAAGTGGATGATAAGTTCTTTGCTAATTTTAAGGAATTCGATCCGGCAGATATTGGCTTCAGCAATTGTCGCGCGTCTATAAAGCTTACTCTCGAAAAAAGCGCTTCGTTCATGCTTTTGAAATTTGAAGTAGGAGGAAGTGTAAATGTAGCCTGCGACCGTTGTGGAAATACCCTGCCTATGGACCTTTGGGATGAATTTAACCTGGTAATAAAACAAGTGGAAAACCCGGATGAGATGAATCAAAATGAAGAAGACCCTGATGTGTTTTATATTTCCCGGACAGAAAGCCACATTCATTTGAGCGATTGGATCTATGAATTTGTATTATTAAGCATTCCCAACCAGAAGATGTGCAGCGAAGAAGAAGTAGGAGGGCCTCAATGCAATAAAGAAGTATTGGCCATGTTGAATAAAATGAAATCAACTACGATCGAAAACAATCATCCTTTGGAAAAGGGGTTGGAACAATTTAAGAATAAACAATAATTAGTCATATTTAATTTACGGTTATGCCAAATCCAAAGCGCAGGCACAGTCAACAAAGAAGTGCAAAAAGAAGAACACATTATACAGCAGATGCTCCTACTTTGAGTGTTGATGCCACTACCGGCGAAACACATGTTCGCCATCGTGCGCATGTAAGCGAGGGAAAATTATTTTATAAAGGAAAAGTGGTTGCAGAAAAAGCTCCATCAAAAGCCTGATAAGTTTTTGTTTACTTTTTTTAAAATCCAAAGATAAAGTTTGATTCATTTCATCTTTGTCTTTGGATTTTTTTATTATTGGTTAAGAGGCTGTTTGACTTATTTATTTGCCACGGATTACACAAATTTTCACAGATAAATCCGTGCACTTCGCAAAGCGAAGTGTCCGTGAAATCTGCCTGTCCGGTAGGTAGGTCCGTGGCTAAAAATATTTTTGTGACAGTTATAATCATTTTATTTTAATTGACTCAAACAATTTCCAAGTGTTAATTAAAATTAACTGATTAATTTTATTGTGGAATTTTTTTAGATAATATTTAGGACATGAATATAGCATTGGATATGATGGGAGGCGATTACGTTCCTCTCGAAGCTGTAAAAGGCGTAGCATCTTTTTTATCCCAAAACAATGAGAATGTACATCTTACCCTGATAGGAGATGAAAATAAATTAGCCCCTTTACTTAAAGAACACGCTGTCAGTTTAGAAAATATTACCCTTATTCACGCGCCGGAAGTGATAGGAATGCAGGAACATCCTACTAAAGCTTTAAAGGAAAAACAACAATCTTCTATTTCGATCGGCTTTCATTTGCTGGCATCTTCAAAAATTGACGCATTCATAAGTGCCGGCAATACCGGCGCAATGATGGTAGGATCGCTGTACAGCATTAAAGCGATCACCGGAGTATCGCGCCCCGCTATAGGGGCTTATATACCAGGAGATAACGGCAAACTTTCTTTATTGGTAGATGTAGGGTTAAATGCAGATTGCAAGCCTGAAAATCTTTTACAGTTCGCGTTGTTAGGCTCTTTATTCTGTAAATATATTTTGAATCATCCAAGCCCAAGAGTGGCGCTGATTAACGTTGGCGAAGAAGAAGGTAAAGGAAATATTCTTTGCCAGGCTGCTTATCCGCTACTAAAAGAAAATAACCGGATCAATTTTGTAGGTAACATAGAAGGACGCGATATTTTAATGAACGCAGCAGAAGTATATGTATGCGATGGCTATACTGGGAATATCCTTTTAAAGTTTGCAGAATCTATTTACGACATCGTGCTGAAAAGAAAAATTAATGACGAGTATTTTAACCGCTTCAATTTTGAGATGTATGGTGGAGTTCCTGTGCTGGGTGTAAATAAGCCGGTAATAATAGGGCATGGCATCTCAAGGGCAGGCGCTTTCAATAATATGATCATTATGGCAAAGAAAATGATTGAACAGGATTTTATTGAAAAAATAAAAAGCAACTTCGTTTAAAGAAGGTTTATTATACTGTGCAAGGGGTAAATTCGTGAGTTTTTTAGGTGCGGGTCGGAACGCGATAGCGGTCTGAACCATTAGCTTGGAAAATCGTTCAGGTCGCCAAAGAAAGCGCCCCGACCGGATAAAATTATTCACTGTTTTGTTCCTTGTGCAGTATAGTTTCATATAGTTTTCGCATAAAATTTATCTGGTAAAAAATCCTGATGGCCTTTTATTCATTATTTTTATCTGGCCATATTTAAAATACCTGATGCGATTCTTCCCGAAATATTTATTAGTCTTACTAATGATCAGCAGCTTGCTGTTTGTATCATTTAGACTGTTTGCCCAGGTAGATACGCTACTGAACAGAAAAGACACCATTAATAAAAGTAGCCAGGGCCCGGAACCAAAGAAGACTTTCGTTGGTAAAATGATCAATAATTTCAGACATGATACCACAGAAGTGGACCATGCTAATGAGCTAAGAAGAAATGAGGAAATTTTCAAGCCTTATGATGGCAAGATCATCAGGAACATCATCATAAAAAGATTACCCTTTGGAATCGGCATTTCAGATACTTCACGAAAGCTCATCAACAGCCTTACTAAATTAGCTAACGACCTGCACCATATCACAAAAAGGAACGTGATCAAAAACAACTTGTTTTTTAGAAAAGGGCAGCCATTAATGCCTTTTTTAATGGCAGACAATGAAAGATATCTTCGTCAATTACTTTATTTGCAGGACGCAGATCTAAAAGTGGTTAAGCTCTTACCTTCCTCAGATTCAGTGGATGTAATTGTAGAAGTAAAAGATGTGTTCTCATTGGGAGGCGCAGTCAACTCTCTTGGCCTGCAAAGAAGTGATGTCGAGTTCAGGGAAGACAATTTTGCCGGAAACGGAAATGCGGCTGTAGTATATACCCTGTATGATGCAAAGAGAGATAATACTTTTGCTTTTGGAGGCGAGTATATAAGGCGAAATATTGGCGGTAGCTTTATTGATGGAAAATTAGGCTATCAAAGTTTTTATCCCACTTTTAACAAGCCCAAAGAAGATAATAATTATTATATCAATCTTACAAAACCACTTGTAAACCGGTACATGAAATGGATCTATGAGTTAGACGCTTCCTATCATTCTACAAGGAAAATGTATAATTATGATTCACTTTATTATTCGAATACCCGTTACCGTTATTATAATGTAGAAGCATGGGCGGGTTATAACATTAATGCCAGGGATTTTACAACTTCAGAAGAATCAAAAAAATTAAGGAAACTCATCGGGCTTAGGTATGTTAATCAGCAGTTCCAGGCTGTGCCTGATCAATATAATTCAGTTTACAACTGGCAATATGCCAATCTCTCCGGCCTGCTCACTACGTTAACTTTCTATCGTCAAAATTTTTATAAAACCCAATACATCTACGGATTCGGAAGAAATGAAGATATTCCCGAAGGCCTTCTTATGAGTTTTACAACCGGCTATACCACCAAGCAAAACCGCTCACGCCCTTTCATTGGCTTTAATTATGAGAGGTATCAATTTAATAAACAAAAAAATTATCTCAGCTATACCTTACGTGCAGAAGGATACCTCAATCATAAATCTATAGAAGATATCAATCTTTTGGGAAGTATCTTTTATTTTGACCATCTCAAATACCTGGGCGACAAATGGAAACAACGCTTCTTTCTGAATTTCGATCTGGCTCAGCAAATCAATACCATCCTTAATGAGCCATTATTTGCATACAGCAAATTTGGAATGCCTGAATATGGAAGGAATCTGGTAGGCGGCACATTCCGTACTACTTTCAAAGCCGAGTCCGAATTTTTCAGCCCGTGGTCATTGGTTGCTTTCAAATTTGCGCCTTTTGTATTTAGTAACGTGAGTGTATTTTCACCTTATAAAGCAAATACTGATCTTTTAGCTTCCGTAGGTGGCGGCATCAGAACACGTAATGAAAGCTTTGTTTTCGGAACCATAGAATTAAAAGGTTATTATTTTCCTCAACAAAATTTTTACAAAGAAAATTTCAGGTTTTCATTAACTACCAATGTTATTTTTAAGTACAATACCCAATTTGTAAAAAAGCCTGATTTTATTGAGGTCAATTAAACTGCTGCGGTTGGCGTCTCCGCCAACCGCAAGAAGCGAAATGGTAACCAAACAATTTATATCTTTAAGATAAATTGCGAAAGTGAAAATATTATTCCGTCAATATCTTGAACTGGTAACCTGGGTGGTTGCACTGATATTGCTGGCCTTTATGGATCCTTCCGGCGCTCATTATTCACTTTGTATTTTTAAATTCATGGGGCTTGAATTTTGCCCCGGCTGCGGTATTGGCCATTCTATCAGCTATCTTCTTCATGGTGATCTTTCAAGTTCTTTCTATGCGCATCCTTTAGGAATATTTGCTCTCCCTGTAATTTTATACAGAATTTATCAGCTTTCATTATTTCATAAAATTTTTCATTTTCAAAAACGCAATCATGGATAACAATTTTAACTCAATAAATCCTGTGGTTCTAAAATACCTGTATGATGTAACCCCGGAAGAATTAGTGACTATTAACTCCAGGACCAAAGGCTTTAAAGATGATGAACTCTCCCAGTTTTGTACGATCTATCGCTCCAAAAGAAAAGATCCGCAATTAATATTAATATTATGCTTGCTGGGCCTGGTGGGTATTGCGGGCTTACAGCGTTTTATAATAGGCCATATTGGAATGGGTGTGCTCTATTTTTTTACAGCAGGCTTATGTTTTGTCGGAACCATTGTTGATGCCATCAATCATAAAGAACTTGCGTTAGAGTATAATGCTAAAATGATCACTGAAACTTTATCCATGTTGGATATGATTAGAAGATAAATCTTACTCCATACCAGGAGATTTTTCAGTTCATTTATGTACAATCAAAATAGCCTCAATCCATTGTCCGGAACAAACAGGCAGTAAAGGCAGCGTGGTGCTACCTTTTTTGTCAGCGTATGTATAATTCAAGTTTTCGGTTTAATCCTTGCTCAATTAATTTGAATAATGTTGAGAGTTGAATGTCAGCCCGTCCATTTTCAATTCTTGAAATATAGCTTTTTTTTGTTCCTGTTTTTTCAGCCAATACTTCTTGTGTCAGATTGGCTTTGTGTCTTTCATCTTTCAGAAGTTCACCAATAACAAATGCCTGGGCTTTGCTTTCAAACTCAGTTCTGCCCGCTGTCCCAACCTTGCCATACTTTTTGTCAAGATGGTCGCTCCAATCCATTATTTTATTTTTTGACCTTTTTGTCGTTTTCATCATCTATTTTTTTATCAATGAAATATTGTTTTTTAAGTTTCTCAGCTAAGGCAATTTCTTTTGACGGCGTCTTTTGGGTTTTCTTTTGAAACGAATTGATCAGGATGACCAAATTCTCTTTGTCAAAAAAGCATAAGACACGGTATTTAAGAAATACCTTAGCCATCACTTTTCTGTATCTCAACAAAAAAATGGCTCACATCGCGAGCCATTTTCATTCAAACTTTTACACCAACTTTTATTTTACCTGGAAGTTCACTTTTCTATCGCCCCAATGCAGGCTAACATTTCCTTGCGGGCTTATCGTAAAAAACATCTTTTCTGCCGGTGGATTTTCTGACACATATTTGGTATTAAACCTCAACTGGTCATCTTCTTTTTTGTACTTGAAAGCGCCCCATTGATTCCATGTCTTGTTGAAAACCACTGTTACATCTTTGCCATTGAATATGGTGAACAGGCCATACTTACCCGCAGGTAACTTATTGCCATTAACGGTTACACCTTTATCAGTTTCAAATATGGTGGCCTCATTAGCGCCTGTGCGCCATACTTTTCCTTCCATTGGCTCAAGGTCTTTACCGATCGTTCTTCCTTTTATAGAAGGCTGGCTATAATCAATAATGATGGTGGCGCCACTGGGAATTTTTTGAGTTACTCTTGCCGGTGGGCTTGGCCTTTTGCTTTTATCTTCTGCAGGCTTTTGGGCGTTGGCCTGTACTACGAATAAGCCCGCAAGCGCCAATAAGGAAAGTATTTTTTTCATTGTATTTTATTTTAGAGTTAAATAGAAATTTTCAGAAGCAAAGATTACACCAAAATTTTTAATAAGTGCAGCCGCTCACATAATTTATCTTACGATTACATCCGGCTTTAACAGCCCAACTCAAAGAAGGGTTTTATTAAGTCTTCCAATGAGTATTCCGCCATGATAGATCTGCATGGTATATTTTCCTTTTTGCCCCGGCTGCGGCGCAGGTATAGAAAAAGAAAGCTGCTTATGACCATCTTTTTTTATATCGAACTGCAAAGAGATTGAATATTTTTTATTTCCATCAGGCGTATAAAATATTCCCGGTTTGCCTGCAGGGGTTACTACAACTTTTCTATCCGGCTGAAGTATTACTATAAATATTTTAGGCGAATTGTTTTTTGTTGCTTTTATATTGATCTCAAAAGAACCTTCAAACTCATCAGTCTCCAATGCCAGAGTGGTTATTTTTTTACTATTTCTTTCTACATTAATAGCTTCAAATCTTAGATGAGAAACTAACAACGGCAATGAACTACTTATACTTTTTTGAGCGCTGTTATTATCACTTATTGTTTCTTCTTTCAATCCTTTCAATGCCGTCAATTGTTTCAAGGTGTCCTTAAGCCGCTCGTTTTCACTTACCATTTCATTATTTCTTTCACGCAGTTCCTCTATAGTTTGCTGTAGAAGGTTGATCTTTTCATTCACAATTGCGGTATCTTTTAAAACAGCTTTTTTATTTAGAATTTCAATGATATCGCTTTTTAACTTTCTGTATTCTAAAACCTTTAACCCAAGAGTTCTGTCTAAGCTGTCTGTATTATTATCAGCAACACTATCTCCCTGATCTTTAGATTTCCTGGTAATAGAATCCAAAACATACTCCAGTGAATCATTCCGGTTATTATCTTTCTCTTCAGTGGTAAAAGGCTTTGCCGGCTGCAAAACCGCCTGCTTATTTTCAATGCTTCCAAAATAGTAACGATAGCTCCAGATAGATATAAGAACGAACGAGATAGTGACAAGCGCCAGCACTGCCATCAGTAAAAAAAATGATTTGGAATCTCTCATGCAATTCGGTTTATTGAAATGCCCTTCTCAGATATTTTACACAAAAAGTATAAGCCCATATTGGCGTTCATCTCTATCTAAAAATAATAAAATTTTCAATCCTGGTACTTCTTACTTTTCTTAAATGATTCAATGTATTGAAGCACTTCATTTTCAAAATCTCTTTCCTGCCCAAATAAAAATTCATGAGCTATAGGAAAAACATACACCGGCATTTCCCGTAACTCCTTCTCATACTTTGCCAGTCTTACCCCATCTTTTTCCGTGGTAACAATAATTTTCTTTTTGCTTTTTATTTTAGAAAAAGATCTTTTTATTTCTTTAAGATCATCCAAATTAAAAATATGATGATCTCTATACGACAGTAACTCATAAGCGGAAACATAGCTGGCCAAAGCTTCTTTTAGAGATGCCGGATTGGCAATTCCACAAACAAGAAGCGCTTCACAATCCGGCTCTAAAAAGTAAGGTTCACCGGTAAACAAGTGATAAAGGCCACTGTACCGTATTTCCGTAAAATATATTTCCTGGTAGGGCAATGGTTTTAATTCTCTCACTATTTTATTTCTTTCCTCTTCATCCAGGCCTGCCTTGCATTTTGTAACCACGATGATGCCGGCTCTTTTACTACTGCTTTTGAGATCCCTAAGATCGCCTGCGGGTAAAAGAATGTCGCGGGTATAGAGATTATTATAATCAGTCAACAGAATATTCATTCCGGCCTCTATTTCACGATGCTGAAAAGCATCATCAAGAATGATAAGTTGCGTATCAGGCTTTTCATACAGTAATTGAGGAACGCCAATTATCCGCTCTTCAGCCACGGCTACAGTTACATCAGGAAATTTTTTATGGATCTGCATGGGTTCGTCACCGATGTCTATTGCAGTGGAATGTTCGCCTGCAATGGCAAAGCCTTTGGTTTTTCTTTTATACCCACGGCTTAATGTGGCTACCTTATATTTATCTTGCATCATTCTCACCAAATATTCTACCATTGGGGTTTTGCCGGTGCCGCCTACTGCCAGGTTCCCTACGCAGATCAATGGAAAATTAAATTTAGCAGCGCGCAATATTTTTTTATCAAAAAGCTTATTGCGCATCCAGATAACACTTCCGTAAAGTATGGAAAATGGGAAAAGTAAATATCTAAAACTCTTTAGCATCATTAAATTTATTATCAAGTTCAATTCAAACTATTGGTAGAAACCAGCGCCACTCAATGGCGTTTAAAAGTTATCGCATTTTGCGATGCCATTGTTCTCAATTTTTTTTATACGTAGTTGACTTAAATTTCTTTGTTGCAACTTAGAAGTATCCCTATACCTGCTCCGTGCGACAAAGGCATCTAATAATTATCTTTCAAAGTCATACAACCTTCGCGATGTAACACAGAAATCCAAAGGCAGGTCATAGTCGTCAATATCTTCTATTTTATCAACAGCATCAAAAAAGCTTAATCCTACTTTTATCACACCTGGCCTGCAGTTAGAAAGAAATTTGTCATAATAGCCTTTGCCATATCCTACTCTGAAACCATTTTTATCAAAGGCAAGTAATGGTACAAGCACCAGGTCAATTTCATTTACCAATATTTCCTCTGCGTTATTGGGCTCCTGTATTCCATAGCTATTATTGATCAGCTCCACTTCCTCGTTGAAATGAAAGTGCTGCATATTGCCCGTATGAATATCAATTTTGGGGACCGCTACTTTTAAATCAGGATTTTTAAATTCCAGATAACGTATAAGCAGGGCCGTATCTACCTCACGAAGCCTTAGAGAAGCGAGATAGGTATGAACACAATTAATAAAAGGAAGCTTTATCTTTTGAAAGTTAATTAATATAAGGTCATTGAATTTTTCAATGACCTGTATTGAAAGTTCTTTTCGCTTTTCTTTATAAAGAATTCTAAGTTGTTCTTTGGTCATAAAATAGCTTTTAACAAGGGGCGCATTCTAAAAGCTTCAGCCTGGATGGTCTCTTTAGAGATCAGGGGAAGATGTTTTATGCGTGCTATTACGGGATAACCGCTCCACTGCGCTATTTCTTCTTCATAACTTTTATACTCTTCTGTAAAAATCCATCCTGCTACATTTATTTTTTCTTTTTTCAATACCGCTGCGGTAAGTAAGGAATGATTAATGCTTCCCAATTCATTCTTACTTACAATAATCACTCTTGCCTTTAATTTTTTTATCAAAGTTAAAATCAATTCCTTTTCATTCAATGGAACCATCAATCCGCCGGCACCTTCTATAATTAATTGATTTTTTGTTTGAGGTAAATGAGCAATAATTTCCCTGGTAGTGATCCTTTTATTTTCTGCCGGAGCCGCTATATGTGGCGATGCCGGCATTTTTAAGCGATACAATTCAGGATGGATCTTCGTTCTTTTATTAGAGATCATTTGCTGTATCCGCAGAGAATCCGTACCGTCTGCATAGCCTGCCTGTACCGGCTTCCAATAGTCGGCGTGTAATGCTTCTGTAACAATTGCAGCAGCTAGTGTTTTGCCCACATCCGTTCCCGTGCCTGTAATAAAAAGAGGTGTCAATACTTTATTTTTTTAGTTATTGATAAAAATAGAAAAAACAGTTGTTCCATAGTTGCGGCTCGCCTTAAACAACAGTTCGTGCTCATAATTATTGGCCGGCGTATGTTCCAGTATAAACCAGCCGCCCTCTGCAAGTAACTTTTTTTCACGGATCATTTGCGGAAGGGCATCTATGTTTCTAAGGGCATAAGGCGGCCCCGCAAAAATGAAGTCATACTTTTCTGTACACCCCTCAAGAAACCGGAACACGTCGCTCTTTATCACTTTACAATTTACAATTTTCAACTCATCAATCTTACTCTTTATAAATTCAGCCATCTTAGGATCTTTTTCTACAATGGTAAGATCCGCAGCACCGCGCGATGCCAGCTCATAGCTGATGCTTCCTGTACCTCCAAAAATATCAAGCGTTTTTATTCCTTCAATTGAAATATTATTCTCAATGATGTTAAATAAACCTTCCTTGGCCACATCTGTAGTAGGCCTTGTATAGGGCATTTTAGCAGGAGGATTTATTTTTCTGCCGCCATATTTTCCTGTTATTATTCGCATGAATCTATTGCAAAAAGATAGCTGAAATAATGAGAAGGATACTTCGCTATTTCTTCCGAAACGATCGTCTTTTCAGAAAGTATTTTGAAGCTAATATCCGTAAAGAACTTATACAATTCTTTATACAATGCAGAATTTTCTTCAAGCAAGCCGCTAACTTCAATACGAATGTTTTGAATATCGAATTGACGGCAAAGATTTAATAAAATATATCCAACATCTTCCGGCGAATGATAGTTATAGCTATTAATCAACTGGTATTTTTCATCCTTTATTAAAGAAACAACTATTTTTCTCGTATAAAAAATAATGCATAATTTATTTTCCAAAGTAGCCGGTTCTTTTAATAAAAGCGAGTATTGATGCATATTCCCGGCATGAGGAAACTGGCTTTGCAGGGCTTCATAAGTTGAAGTTGGAATACGATAGCAATTATACATTGATTGCGTAGTGATCACATCTGACAGTAAAGTTTCATTCTGCCGAAGGTCGCCTTGCATCAGGTTCATTAAGATGTTGTTATTTTCCCTGTTGTATAGGTGGAAAGGGATTAAAACACTTTGCGGCAAAGAGTAAACGATCTTTATTTTTTTAAATTTCCGGGACAATATTTTTTTTTGATGAAAAATAATTTGCAGGGCTATAGGGAAGCCTACCGGAGGTTTGCTTTTATCATAAAGATAAATCGCAAGCCCTGTAAATGTATTTTTCACTTCGTCTTTGATACAAAAGGAAAATCCTTCATTGTTCAATTCACAAAGAAGCGTACAGTTTTCTGCATCAAAAGAAGCAGGTAATATTTCAAACACAGGTCTCATTTATCGAATTGCCGCAATATTAAATTTTTTTTCTGAGCGCTGTAAATATATAATTTATGTGCTTCTTTTCCGCAAAGAGCGCCGACAGCTACAATTTGCCTGGCAATAAATCAATAACAGAACTTTAGCAAAAAAGGCATTGCCAATAAACCAATTAAATTATTAGCTTCGCAGCCAAAAATTAAGAGGAATGACCAACAGAACTTTTACGATGATCAAGCCCGATGCCACTTCCAAAGGAAATACAGGCGCTATTTTAAAGATGATCAATGAAGCCGGTTTTAGGATCGTGGCAATGAAAATGACTTATCTCTCATCAACAAAAGCAGGTGAATTTTATGCCGTACATAAAGAGCGCCCTTTCTATGGAGAATTAGTAGCGTTCATGAGCAGCGGCCCTATTACTGCAGCCATTCTTGAAAAAGACAATGCAGTAGAAGATTTCAGAAAGCTAATTGGCGCTACCAATCCGGCACAGGCAGAAGAAGGAACCATCAGAAAATTATACGCAGCTTCTATTGGTGAAAATGCTATTCATGGAAGCGATAGCGATGAGAATGCGCAGATAGAAGGAGATTTTTTCTTTAGTAAGTTGGAGCAGTTTTAAAGTGCTATAGCATTAAGCACACAGAATGATATTTTAAAATTGGGTTATTTTAAATAAAAAACTATTACTATTCTGTAGGCACTGCGTTCTCATTGATATTTTCGCTAATAGCTTCGTCAATTGCGTCATACCAGCCTATTTTATCAGCGAGGGATTCCTTTATTATTTTAATTTCATTTGGAGTCAAGTCTCTTCCTAATGCCTCATTTGCAACTGTCTGAACATCTTCGATGGTAAGAGCATAAATAATTTTATTATTTTTCATTTTATAAATTTATTTCCTAATGCTAATTAAGAGTGTTTAAATAAGACAATGATAAATTAATTCAACTTTATGAATCATAGCAGTTCTCCTTTCATCGCCGTTTCTTTTCTATTCTCCAACGGTTCTACTTTATAACCTTCTTTTTTTAAAAGACTGAGGACACCTGAATCTCCCACCAAATGGCCTGCTCCTACTGCTACAAATACACTTTCGTTTTTCATGATCTCTTTTAACTGGCGTACCCAGTTTTTATTTCTGTTGTTCAATAAAAGATCGCTGTATTGATCTGAGCCAAATTCGCTTTTGCTGATCATGTTCTTCAATGAATCAAGTTGCTGAGCCTTATAAAAGGCAAGCATAGTATCAAATTCATCTTTATACAGAGAGAAGCTATCAATATTTTTTAATAATTCTTTGGCCTGCCACTCGTAAGGAATGCTGTCGAAAACAGAGGCCTGGAACTGCATGGTTTCCAGTCCACGGATTTCCTTTCCATCTTCCTTAGCCATTTTTACCAATTCTGTTTCCACACCTGCGGGGTCATTGCAGTTCATCATTTTAGGATAAAGAAGAGCTACTAAAAAATAAGGCTTGGCCCTCTGTAGCAGCATTACAGGCATTTTGAGCGTATCTGCAAAATAATTTTGAAGCCGTTTATATTCGTCAGGCGTATAAAGGTCTTCTAATTTTTTTCCATCTTTCATATTCATATAGAGCATACTTCCCAAAAGCATGGAAGGATCATCCATATCCATTTCCATATAAATTTTATCACACCGCTTTACAGCTTTTTTCAATTGATCACTAAAATGAATATCTTCTTTGCATAACAGATGAAAAGTACCGAAAAGGAAACTGGGCTTTTTCAATCCATTGCCGCTCACTTTCCATAATAAAGTATTATCATCTTTTTGTCTTATAAAAGGATCGTTGCCCTGGGCCTTGCATGCCATAAATAAAATGGTTGATAAACTACAAAATAAAAGGCGCTTCACTGATGTAAATTTTTGTAAAAATAAGAGTAAAGTAATGGTGCGCGTGAAATTGATTGAATTATTAACAAAGGAAGATCACTGAGGCGCGTAGTAACATTAACTTAACCGTTGTGCGAATTGAAAACTGTAATGTGCACCCTTAGAGAGGCGACAGTTTGGTAATAAAAACATCTCAAAAATCTTTTAAGACCCATCGGGCAATTTGGGACGGACTAAAGTTCATCCTTACAAAATAAAATCGAGCCTACGGCTCTACGAGAGGCCAGTTCCGTAGGAACGACTGATTTTGTAATCCCGCCTAAGGCGGGAGACTTTAGTCCGTTGTATTGACGAACTGCCTTAACTTAATGACATTGCCCATTGGGACGGCACAAAAAATTAAAAACTACCGCACCTACGGCATTTAATCATTTTTATCAATCTTTGCTACCAAAATATCGCCCCTGCCTACCGGCCAGGCAGGCTTACAGGGCTTAATTCAACATCTTATCATATTTCAATCGTACAACAGGGTAACTTAATAATTCGATAACAGGGTTATTTAATAATTATGTATTGGCTTACCTTCGCAGCCAAAATTTTTTAGAAGATAAATGCAGGCTGAAATCAATTCCAAACAAATCAATGAAATAAAGAAGCGCAGGACATTTGCGATCATCTCTCACCCTGATGCAGGAAAGACCACGCTTACAGAAAAATTCCTGCTTTTTGGCGGCGCTATACAAACGGCAGGCGCAGTAAAAAGTAATAAAATTAAAAAGCATGCCACATCCGATTTTATGGATATAGAGCGGCAGCGTGGAATTTCAGTGGCTACATCGGTAATGAGTTTTGAATATAAAAATGTTTTGGTAAATCTGCTGGATACGCCCGGCCATAAAGACTTCGCAGAAGATACCTTTCGTACATTAACCGCTGTGGACAGTGTGGTACTGGTAATAGATTGTGTGAAAGGCGTGGAAGAACAAACCAAAAGGCTAATGGAAGTATGCCGGATGCGCGATACTCCGGTGATCGTCTTTGTAAATAAATTAGACCGGGACGGTAAAAATCCTTTCGATCTTTTAGATGAAATAGAAGCTGAATTAAACATACGATTGCATCCGCTTAGTTGGCCTATCGGCATGGGTAAAGATTTTAAAGGGGTTTATAATTTATATGATAAGAACCTTCTTTTATTTACTCCTAATCAAAAAACAACAGAGGAAGATTTACCGATAGAAAATATTAACGATGAATTACTGGAGAATAAATTAGGAAAGAAATACGCTGATCAATTACGGGAAGATGTTGAATTAATTGAAGGCGTATATGGCAATTTTGAAAGGCAATCTTATCTTGAAGGAAAAATAGCTCCGGTGTTTTTTGGAAGCGCTATCAATAATTTCGGGGTAAAAGAGTTGCTGGAAACATTCATACAAATAGCGCCATTGCCGCAACACAGGGCAGTAACAACAAGAATTGTAGAGCCTGCCGAAAGTAAATTCAGTGGTTTTATTTTTAAGATACATGCCAACCTCGATCCGCGCCACAGAGACCGCATTGCTTTTCTGAGAGTATGTGCCGGCAAGTTTGAGCGTAATAAATATTTTCATCATGTTCGTCTAAGCAAGAACGTTAGATTCAGTAATCCTTACACATTTTTGGCAAGAGATAAAGACGTTATTGAATCTGCTTATCCCGGAGATGTGGTTGGTTTATTTGATACGGGCAATTTTAAAATTGGCGATACGCTTACCGAAGGAGAAGATTTTTATTTCACCGGTATCCCATCCTTCTCTCCTGAGATCTTTAAAGAAGTAATTAACAAAGATCCGATGAAGACCAAGCAGCTTGAAAAAGGTTTATTACAACTCACTGATGAAGGCGTAGCACAATTGTTTACTCAGTTTGGCGGCAATAAAAAAATTATTGGTTGCGTAGGAGAATTGCAATTTGAGGTAATTCAATATCGTCTTCTGCACGAATATGGCGCTTCGGTTCAGCTCAATTCCCTTCCCTATTATAAAGCCTGCTGGATCACTTCAAAAGACCCAAAAAAATTACAGGAATTTATCAAATTCAAATCAGCCAATATAGCGGAAGACAAGGATGGACACCTTGTCTATCTCGCACAAAGCGAATGGTTTTTAAACACTGAACGAACCAATAATCCCGATATTGAATTTCACTTTACGAGTGAGATACATAAATAAAAATGAAGCTATTTTACTCCTTTACAAACGGCACCTTTTCTGATTTACCATTTACATTTATATCCAAATAATAGACGCCGGCCGGCAGGTTTCCTATATTCACTGAATGAAAAGTATGGCCTGCATTTACTGAAATTATTTTTTGATAAACCAACATTCCTGAAGCATCAGTAATTTTCAGCATGGTATTTTCTGTTTTGTTGGAATTGATTTTTAGATTGAGAACAGATGTTAATTGTTGACCTCATGATATTTAATTTCAGTAGTAATTAAAAACAATATAAATGCAGGGGGTCGGGAGATTTCAGAAGTATAGGTAGCTTAAAGGCAGCAAGATAAAAAAAATTATAAGATAATAACCGCAATAATTTTTTCCTATAAATCGCAAATGCCGGTATAATTAAACGGTGTTACCGCTTTCAACTCTTTTTTCAACCCATCTGAAATCTTCAAAGAATCAATAAACTGATAAATGCTTTTTTGGTCAATAGAATTTTTCCCTCTCGTTAATTCTTTTAATGCCTCATAAGGCTTTGGATAATTTTCTCTTCGTAAGATAGTCTGAATCGCTTCTGCAACTACCGCCCAGTTATTATCAAGATCAGCATGCAATTTTTCTTCATTCAAAATCAGTTTTGTAATTCCTTTTTCAATAGAAAGAATGGAAAGCAAAGTGTGCGCAACAGGCATTCCAATATTTCTGATAACAGTAGAATCTGTAAGGTCTCTTTGCAATCGTGATACAGGTAATTTTGCTGAAAGATGCTCTAATAAAGCGTTTGCAATGCCAAGGTTGCCTTCGGCATTTTCAAAATCTATCGGGTTTACTTTATGCGGCATGGCGCTGCTGCCTATTTCGCCAGCTTTTATTTTTTGTTTAAAATAATCCATACTGATGTAGGTCCAGACATCGCGGCAAAAATCAATCAGAATAGTGTTGATCCTTTTTATCGCATCAAAATGTGCAGCCAGCAGATCATAATGTTCTATTTGCGTAGTGTATTGCTGTCGTTGCAAACCTAACTTTTCTTCTAAGAACTGGTTGGCAAAAGCAACCCAGTTGGTTTTAGGATAAGCAACGTAATGAGCATTAAAATTTCCTGTAGCGCCTCCAAACTTTCCTGTAAAAGGAATGTAGCTGAATTGCTGAATCTGATTATCTATTCTCTCTACAAAAACCATTATTTCTTTTCCTAACATAGTAGGAGATGCCGGCTGGCCATGTGTTCTGGCAAGCATAGGAATATTTTTCCATTGCAGGGCAAGGCCATGGAGCTTATATTGAAGATTAATAACCGCAGGTAAATATTCATGTTCAATCGCATCTTTCCACATCAGGGGAACAGCCGTATTATTAATATCCTGCGAGGTTAAGCCGAAGTGAATCCATTCCTGTAAATTTTCTCCACCTGCTTCTTTTAATTTTTCTTTTAAAAAATATTCGACCGCCTTTACATCATGGTTGGTAATTTTCTCAGTAACCTTTATGGTCTCAGCATCATCAATTGAAAATTCATCTGCAATCTTTAGAAACCGCTTTCTTAGATTAGCCGGAACTTTAAAAAATTTTTTCTCTGAAAGAAAAAGAAAATATTCAACCTCCACTTTTACACGGTACTTTATTAACGCAAACTCAGAAAAATATTCATCAAGATGTTGGAGTTGATTGCGGTAACGCCCGTCAACAGGGGAGATAGCAGTAAGAGATTGAAGTTGCATGTATTGTAGAATTTAACTGCTGCCTGGCCTTCGGTACCGACAGCTATTTCCGATTCATTGCATTAAATTTGCGCAAAATTAAAGTAATAGCCTGGCAAACAAAAATTAGGTTATGAAGAGTATTTTGTTCTAATATTCTCTAAATAATTTTTCTTTGCTGGCGGTAATTTAAAATAGCTATATGAAAGTTGTAATTTTTGCCGGAGGATTAGGAACAAGAATAAGCGAGGAAACAGAAACCAGGCCAAAGCCTATGGTTGAGATTGGCGGCAAGCCCATCCTATGGCATATTATGAAAATGTATAGCCATTATGGGCATAACGATTTCATCATTTGTCTTGGCTATAAAGGATACATGATCAAAGAATATTTTATGAATTATTTTTTACACAATTCGGATATTACAATTGATATTGGTAAAAATAATATTGAAGTTCATCATACAAATTCTGAATCTTTTAAAGTAACCCTGGTGGATACCGGGCTGGGCACCAAAACTGCAGGCAGGCTAAAAAAAGTTAAAAAATTTTTAGATGACGAAGATTTTATGTTGACTTATGGTGATGGAGTATGCGATATAGATATCAATAAATTAGTTAAGTTTCATAAAGCACATCAAAAAATTGCGACAGTAACTTCTATACAACTTGCTGCCCGCTTTGGTGGAATAGATATAGGAGAAGATGGGCAGGTGTTATCTTTCAGAGAAAAAGCCAGGGATGATTCCAAATGGATCAATGGCGGTTTTTTTGTTCTTAAGCCGGAAGTGTTTAATTATTTAAAAGAAGATATGGATAATGTGATGTGGGAAGAATCGCCCCTGGAAGCGCTTGCCAAAAACAATCAGCTCGTAGCGTATCAGCATTTAGGCTTTTGGAAATGTATGGATGCGCTTCGTGATAAAATTGAACTTGAAGACCTTTGGAAAAATAAAAATGCGCAATGGAAAGTATGGTGACTGATGAAAAGCTGAAAAAGTTTTTTAACGAAAAAAAAGTTTTTATCACCGGCCATACCGGGTTCAAAGGCTCGTGGCTTTTATTGTGGCTTCATTTGCTTGGTGCAAAAACAAAGGGTTATTCGCTGTCTCCCGAAACACCAGAGGATTTTTATAACAAAATTCATGATAAGATACCCCATCAGTCTGTGATAGCTGATATTCGCGACAGAAGAAAGCTGGCCGATGAAATTCATTCTTTTCAACCGGATTATATTTTTCATCTCGCAGCTCAACCCTTAGTCCGCAAATCTTATAACATCCCTTCCGAAACTTTTGAAATTAATGTAGTTGGTACTGCCAATGTACTTGAAGCCATTGTATCTTTAAAAAAGAAGTGTGCAGCGGTCATCATTACTACAGATAAGGTTTATGAAAATGCAGAAGCCAATATAGCTTTTAGAGAAACCGATCGCCTCGGAGGTTATGATCCTTATAGCGCGAGCAAAGCTTGTGCAGAAATAGTAGCTGCTTCATTCAATCAATCCTATTTTAAAAATAAAAAAAGCAATATCTATCAAAAAAGAATTGCTACTGCAAGGGCCGGAAATGTAATAGGCGGCGGAGATTGGAATGAGGATAGAATTATTCCTGATATAATTCGTCATTTAAAAAAAGGCCTTCCTGTACCAGTACGCAATCCTTTATCTGTAAGGCCCTGGCAGCATGTGTTGGAGCCGCTTTCTGGCTATTTGCTATTAGCAGCCGCTATGTATGATGGTAAAGAAAAAATATCTGATGCTTATAATTTCGGCCCTGAAGAAAATGATCATTTGCAGGTAAAAGAGTTGGTAGAATTAGCTATAAAAAACTGGGGTACAGGAAACTGGGAAGACCAATCCGATCCTGCTGCTGTTCATGAAGCAAGTATTTTAAAACTGGATATCAGCCGTGCAAAAAATGAGCTTCAATGGTTTCCTAAATTAGATAGCGCTGAAGCCATTCATTTTACTATTGATTGGTATAAACAGCCAGAGGATTCTGTTTTCAATTTTTCTGTTTCACAGATAAGCCAATACCAGCAGTTATGAAATTTGAAGAAACCATTTTAAAAGGAAGTTATGTCATTGAGCTGAATCTATTTCAGGACAACAGAGGATGGTTCACGAGAACTTTCAGCAAAGATATTTTTGCAAAACAAATTGGATTTACCAAGGAGTGGGTACAGATGAATCATTCTTTTACAAAAGCGAAGGGAGCTATAAGAGGAATGCATTTTCAGTTGCATCCATTCTCTGAAATAAAACTGGTAAGATGTATCGCAGGCGAAGTGTTTGATGTGATCGTTGACTTGCGAAAGGAATCTGCTACCTTTTTAAAATGGTATGGAACGAAACTTTCAGCAGAAAATAAAAGAATGATTTTTATTCCCGAAGGCTTTGCGCACGGATTTCAAACGCTTTCTGACAACGCAGAACTTATTTATCATCATTCTGAATTTTATAATCCTGATGCCGAGTCTGGAATAAGATTTAATGATCCTGCCATTACTATTCAATGGCCTTTGGGGATTACAGAAATTTCTGAAAGAGATAAAAATCATCCATTAATTGATTCAACATTTAAAGCCCTATAAATAATGCAATGCCGATTTTGTAAGCATGAACTTTCAGATGTGTTTATTGATCTTGGAAATTCTCCAGCTTCCAATTCTTTTTTAACTAAAGAAGAATTGGATGAGCCTGAAATCTTTTATCCTCTGAAAGTATATACTTGTTCAAATTGTTATTTGGTTCAAATTGCTGAATACAAAAAATCGGATGCTATTTTTAATAATAAATATGTTTATTTTTCTTCGTACAGTAAAAGCTGGCTGGCGCATTCAGAAAAATATACCCGGTTAATGACGGACAAGTTTGGATTGAATTCCGATTCTCTCGCTATAGAAATTGCCAGTAATGACGGCTATTTGCTTCAGTATTTTAAAGAGAAAAATATCCCTGTTTTAGGCATAGAACCTACTGCCAATACTGCGCAGGCAGCCAGAGAAAAAGGTATTGAAACAGTGGTTGATTTTTTTGGAGTCCAGTTGGCAAAGGAATTAGCAGAAAAAGGAATTAAAGCAGATTTATTGCTGGGAAATAATGTGCTAGCGCACGTTCCGGATATTGTTGATTTTGTAGCAGGAATGAAAATAGCATTAAAAGAAGATGGAGTGATCACAATGGAGTTTCCTCATTTGATGCAGTTGGTGGAGCACAACCAGTTTGATACCATCTATCATGAACATTTTTCTTATTTATCTTTTTATACTGTTCAACAAATATTTGCTTCGCAAGGCTTAGTGTTATTTGATGTAGATGAAATACCTACTCATGGCGGATCAATAAGGATTTATGCGAAACATACCGAAGATAATAGTAAGCCCATTTCGCAAAATGTAACATCCTTATTACAAAAAGAACGTGAAAAAGGAATGGATCACCTGGCTTATTATGATCATTTTCAAAAAAAGGCTTTAAAAGTAAAATTGGATTTTACTGATTTCTTAATACAACAAAAACGAGCCGGAAAATCAGTAGCCGCCTATGGCGCAGCCGCCAAAGGAAATACGCTTTTAAATTATTGTGGCATAAAAAATGATTTAATTGACTTTGTGGCCGATGCAAATCCTCATAAACAAAATAAATTTTTACCGGCAAGCCATATTCCCGTTGTTGATGAAAATTATTTAAAAGAACACCAGCCTGATTACGTAATCATTTTTCCATGGAACCTGAAAGAAGAAATTACAGAGCAGTTATCTTATATAAGAGATTGGGAGGGTAAATTCGTTGTGCCCGTACCTTCACTGGAAATAATTGATTAACGAATGAAAACGATCCTGATAACCGGAGCCACCGGCTTTATTGGAAATTATGTAGTAGAAGAATTGCTACGCCAAGGTTACCATGTAATCGCTACTTCGGCACATGAAAAGAATGCCATTGACAAAGCCTGGTTTGATAAGGTAATTTATAAGCCATTTGATCTTTCCTCATTCGATAACACAGTTAATTATTTTGAATATTTTTTAAGGCCAGATTTAATGATCCATCTTGCATGGTCAGGGCTGCCCAATTATAAAAATGAATTTCATGTTACTAAAAATTTACCTGCGCAAATCCGGTTTTTAAAAAATATTCTGGACAATGGATTAAGAGACCTTGCTGTTACCGGCACCTGCCTGGAATATGGAATGAAGGAAGGTTGCCTTTCGGAAGAAATGGAATGTGAACCTACAAATGCGTATGCTATCGCAAAGAATGAATTAAGAAAATACCTGGTTCATTATGCTTTGGAAAATAAAATTAGTTTGAAATGGATACGTTTATTTTACCTTTTTGGAAAAGGCCAAAACTCCAACTCATTGTTTTCTCAACTGGAAAATGCAATTTTAAAAGGAGAGCAGGTTTTTAATATGAGTAGCGGAGAACAAGTAAGAGATTATTTACCGATAGAATTGGCAGCAAAGTATATTTGTACAATTGCCTTACAGGATAAAGTTAGCGGCATTATTAATTGTTGCAGTGGTGAGCCTGTAAAAATCATAGACCTTGTAGAAAAATTTATAAAAGAAAGCGGCGCTGAAATTAAATTGAACAAAGGCTTTTATCCTTATCCCGATTATGAGCCAATGGCTTTCTGGGGCGATAATTCTAAATTAAAAAAAGTGATTCATAATGAGTGATCCAATCAAGGAATTTGAAGAAGAAAAAGTAAAGCTGATAGAAGCTAATTCAAAAAACGTTGCATTAATAGAAGCTGCGCACCAGTTTAATGTAGAATCAAATAAGGCGAAATATTCCTACAATTTTACGTGGATGGGAAGGCCGGTGATTCAATATCCGCAGGATATAATTGCAATGCAGGAGATCATTTGGAATATAAAGCCCGACTTAATTATTGAAACCGGAATTGCACATGGCGGATCGCTTGTATATTACGCTTCCTTACTTGAATTAATTGGCAAAGGCGAAGTATTAGGAATAGATATAGATATCAGAAGCCATAATAAAAAAGCCATAGAAGAACATCCTATGTATAAACGGATCAACATGTTGGAAGGTTCTTCCGTAACGAAGGAAATGGTAGAAAAAGTAAGGCCTTATACAATAGGCAAAGAAAATATTTTAGTATGCCTGGATTCAAATCACACACATCAGCATGTCTTGGATGAATTAAATTTCTATTCGCCTTTCGTGAGTGTAGGCTCTTACATAGTTGTTTTTGACACCATTGTAGAAGATCTTCCTGAAAGATATTTACCTAACAGGTTTTGGAGTATAGGCAATAACCCTAAAACGGCAGTACAGGAATTTCTGAAAAGCAATGACAGTTTTGAAATTGATACAACTATTGATAATAAATTGTTGATCAGCGTAAATCCTGGCGGTTATTTAAAAAAGATAAAATAAATGGAATTGACAGATGAAAATAAGCCCTGGGTTACTTTTTGTATGACCACTTATAAAAGGCCTGAGTTTTTAAAGAAGCAGCTTATCTCTTTATCAAGACAAACATTTTCAAATTTTCAGGTCGTTATCTCCGATAATGATCCTGATGCAAGTGGGAGGCAGATAGTAGAAGCCTTTAATGATCAAAGATTCCATTACTATCATAATGGAGAAAATATCGGGATGATAGCAAGCTTTAATAAAAGCATAGAGAAAGCAATTACGCCTTATATTGTAATGCTCACAGACGATGATCATGTGGATGAAAATATGTTAACCGAATTTAAGGCTATCGTAAAAAAGTACCCCGGGTATCCCATCTACATGGGTTGTAAAAGATTCGATAAAAAACAAGGTGAAATCGAAATCTTTGACAATGAAAATTACGTTTTTGAATTTTTACATCCGAGGCGTACATTGGTTATTTTGTGGTCAAGCTGTTTGTTAGATCGGAAAACTGTTCAGGAATTTGGTGGCATACCTGATTTTGGAAGCCCCCACTTTGCAGACCATGCTTTGTTATTATTATGTGGGAAAAATAGGGGCGGTGTATTTATCAATAAAATGTATGGATCATTGGCATCACATGATCAAAACTTTTCTAAAAGTCATTTTGATCTTTACTATAAGGGTTGTGTTGGTTTTTATAATTTTCTCACTTCAAAGTTTGAAGTGAGATTTTTTAAAAAGGGTAATATAAATGCATTAGAGCAACATCTTCACATATGGTTTCTTAATAATTATTTTACTTTGAAGAAATATTTTACTTATAAAAATTATCAAGAAGAAATCTTAAATGAAATCAATAGCTTCTCTGAAAAAATTTTAAGTTTATCTTTTATGAAATCTGCTTTATTAAAATTCCGTATCCGACAATTGCTTTTCCTTTTTAAAGCCCCCTTCTTTTTTATAAAATATCGCTCTGCTTAGTCGGACATGACACTAGTTAACTCTTTTCATTGTAAAAGTTCCGGAACCAGTGCCAGGCGAAGGATTGCTCCAGACACCGGAAGTTAATTCGCCGGTATTATCCCAGGTGGCAGTGGCATTTTCTATTACTCCAACCCCCGATACTCCATAAATTGATTTAAAGTTGCATGAAAAATTTGTTCCAGTAAGTTTCCAGGTTCCAATGCTGAGCGCTTGTTGATTTGCGTCTTTACCATCTTGGATCATAGTTCCGTCTGGTTTCAAAACAAAACTGTAATACTGGCTACCTTTAGTTGGTTTTCCATCAATCGTATAAGTGCCAATCCAGAGCCCTTCAATAGGATATATTGTTGGGGTACTAGTCTGTTGAGCTTCGGTCTTTTTGCAACTGCTCATCTGAAATAAAATGATAGATGCTGAAAAAAAAGTTAGAATCAAAGAAGCGAAAAATAATTTCTTCATAATACCAGTTTAAGTTTAAAATGTTTAATAATAATTATTTATAACAAACGGGCTTGGTAAAGTGGCAGTTAGCACGATTATTACACCCGGACGAACTGAACAAAGATATATGGCTGAGTTTATATTTCAAAGTTAGCGTTATCGGGCAGAGGCTGATGGCGGTTAACTTTAACTGAAACCGTCGTACACGTGAGTATATACGGTGGTATGAGGGAGCGACGAGAACACTTAATTCGTATTTTTACCTCCTACTTTAATTGATAATCCCCTGATTAAGTTATTTTAAATATGAAGTTCAGCATCATATTACCTGTAAAAAATGGAGGGCATTACGTGAAAGATTGTATAGCCAGTATTCTCTCACAATCCCTTCATGATTTTAATTTAATCGTACTTGACAACCGTAGCACCGATGGTACTTTGGAATGGTTACATTCTCTCAATGACAGTAGAATTGTTATTCATGAAAGCGCTCAACCGCTATCAATTGAAGAGAACTGGAGCCGGATAAAAGACATTCCTAAAAATGAATTTATTACTTTAATTGGCCATGACGACCTGCTTGATCCCGGCTACCTGGAAACGATGAATGCTTTGATCGAAAAGCATCCTGAAGCCAGTTTATACCAGGCGCATTTTCAATATATTGATAAAGATGGATTACTGATACGCGATTGCCTTCCAATGGATGAAATACAATATGGACATGAGTTTTTAGCATTTTTTTTATGCAGAACTATGGACAGCACTGGTACCGGATACATGATGCGCTCAAAGGATTATGACAGTCTTAATGGTATAAATCCTGGATTTGATAATCTGATATTTGCAGATTACGCTTTATGGCTGGAGATGACATTGCTTAATTATAAGGCTACAGCGATGAGCACTATTTTCAAATACAGAGTTCACAAAAGTGTTTCAAGGGTTACAGGCGTTCAAAAATATACTAATGCTTTTGAGAAGTTTTTAATCTTTTTAAAAGAACATGCTGATAAAAACGATAAGATAAAATTGGTAATGGAACGATATGGAAAAACGATGCTTTTATTTTATTGCGAAAGTTTATCGCATCGTTTATTGAAAACCCCGCGCAGGGAACGTGATATATCAGTAAGTGATTTTATTACTATTTGCAAAAAATATGCAACGTTACTCTTTCCTGATGATTACTTTGAGCCTGAAAAGAAATTCAGGATCAATATTGCAAAGCAGTTAGATAGTACCTCGCCAGGAAGAATGCTTTTCAGAACTTTAAATAACCTTTTAAAGAAACAATAATACTATCGGTTAGGTTGGCTTAGCTAAATATAACTTTTCGATAGCCTTCACAAAATGCTTTTTCGCTAAAATGATTTTCAGCATACAGCCTGTTTTTTTCTCCAACTGTTTCGAGCAGAGTTCTATTGTCAGCAAGATTGTTCAATATAGATACAGCATCATCTATTATCTTATTTTCATCCTCATAATCTTTTATCAGAAATCCATTTTCCCCATTGACGATATAGTCCGGAATTGCATTGATCGCTGTAGATACAACTACTTTTCCATGGGCCATCATTTCCATAACAGCCAGAGGAAGGCCTTCATACGCGGATGTAAGCAGTAACACATCTGAACTTCTGTTAATTTCTTCCATTTTTTTCCTATCGGTTACATTACCATAAAAAGTGCAATAGGGATACTCATCTGAATTGATTACTTCGCTTACATCGCCTGCAAATGAGAAATGAATTTTGCTTTTCATTTCGTGCATCTTTTTTGCAATAGCCGCTATGAGATAAACTCTTTTTTGCGGCGCACCTCTTCCAATAAAAACCACTTCTAATATTGAATTATTATTTTCAGAGCGTGGAGGAATATCCACCTTGCTATCTACAAAATATAACCTTGAATAATATTCTGTCGGCAAATTATTCTGTTTGTACAATTCTTCTGCATCTCTTTTTAGTTTGGCTGTGCTGAAAATTCTTTTATCAAGGTCTTTAATAAATGCCTGCGTATAATTGAACCATGTATCGAGGTGGCATATATCTATGCGCGTGGCGTCTTTCTTAATATGAGGCAAAACTTTATAAAAAAATAAGCTCTCACCCCCAAGCACAACAGGGTTTTTCACTTTATTGATGTGAGAAGCAATTACACCACGATAAAAAAAATTTACAAAATGATACCATTTATAATCTACATAACGATGCAGGTCTATGGTGCTTATTCCATTTTCTTCAAACAAATGAAGAAATGAATTGTTCTTCGGGATTTTTGAAAAAATTACAAGCGGTGATTTATCGGCAATACATTTACATAGGTCAATATTGATCAATATGGCTCCTCCAATATCAGCAGATGGACAAAAAATAAAGACCTGGTGTTGCTTTTTTAAACGAAAGAAAAAAGGCGACATTATTTTTCCGAGCAGGACAAAAGGATACATCAATACTGCTTCTATATTCCTTTTTATGATCGCCGATTTGTAAGTCATTTATTGAAAATAATTTTTAAACAGTTAACAAGATGTTGCTGAAATGCAGCGCTTTTTGTGTATTGTGCTTGTTTCAGAATGAAGTTGTTTAAGCTTATTAAACGGGAAAGAAAATGAGAATGAACAGACCAAGGACAAGATTAAAAAGTAAATATCAAAAAACTTCGTTTACTTTTTGTAAGTTCCCCTCTTTTATCTTGTTCTTTATTTTTTCAACAAGTATCTGCAAACTTTCTCTTCGATTATTAATAGCTAAAAGCAGAAATATTTTTAACTCGATGCGATCAAGATTTTGCTGGTAGCGCGTATTCTTATCAAGAGCAACAAAGAAGTCGAAGCCATTAAAAACAATAAGTCCTAAAAGTTCGCCATTTTTTTTACCCAGCCATCCCATGTCCATAACGGTTTTTACATCATAATCCGGGCCGAAGTGTGCTTTAAGTTGCCTTGGCAGGTTTTCGTCAAGCAAAATTCTCATGAAGCATTTTTTCGGTTGTTAATGATTTTTTTGCCATTTTTAAAACATTAATAGCTGCTTCTCTTGAAACGGTAGGATAGTCATCAAGGAATTCGTTAAGATCATCGCCGCCTTCCATATAGTCAAAAAGAGTTTTAACAGGGACTCTTGTTCCGGTAAAAACCGGTGTACCGCTCATTGTTTCTGGGTCAATACTTATAGATCCGTATTTCATCGTTTAATGATTTGCTCAACTTCAAAGTTACAAAACATATATCCTTTTTGCAATTTAGCACAGGGTAGTTTACGGCAAACTTTACAACACATGCGCATCCACTTTCTTTTTTCTTATTGCATAAAATATTACTGTTGCAATTACAATCAGCATCACAAGAATGTTTGCTATGATGCTCACCATTCTTCCTGTAGTATAGGAAGCAGGCTCAAATCTGAATTCTATATTGTGATTGCCCGCCGGAATATACATGCCGCGTAAAATATAATTCGTCCTCACATAATCCGCCCTGTTGCCATCTATATATACATTCCATCCGTGAGGATAATAAACTTCGCTGAAAACCGCAAACTGGGGAGAAGGGGCTGAAAACCTGTACTCAATCTGGTCGTTCAGATTCTGTACCAATTTGATATAGCCTATTGAATCATAAACCGGAGGCTGCTTTATGTTGTCTTTATATTTTATCTCTACTACAGCAGTATCTTTCAGGTCAGTGCTGTCGAGGGCCGCCATTTCTTCATCTGCATTCTTTACAAATTTTATTCCTTTCACCAGCCAGCAATTCCCGAAAGCGTTTGGATTTATTTGCGCCACGGGCTTTCCTGTTTGCTGATCCTGTACAATAAAATATTTAGTGTTTAACATGTCAAACACTTCCATATTTCCTTTACTTAATTGCCGGGTAATAATATCGTTGTACAGATCAAGCTTTGCAGGATGGTAGCCGCCTACAGAATTATGGTGGTAAGAAGTAGTGGCGTCATTAAACGGATCAAGCGTTTCATTAAATACCCTGAAATTAGCGTGGTCAGGGTCTTTCAATATTTGAATATCTGCGGGCGTAGGGGTAAACGCCGACTCAAAATCGCTACTTTCCACAAACTTATCCGAATTTAAATATCGGGATGCAATTCCTAATAAGTCATACCCTGTGAGAACAATCATTGCTCCAATCAAAATAACAGGTGGTATTTTTTTCTTCAGGAACAATGCAATTAATCCTGCCGCTAAAGCCATAAGGATAAAAGATCTTAAAAGGTCGCTTCCCATTAAGCTTTTCCGGTCGCTCTGCAAAGAAGCGATCAGCGTTCTGCTCATTTGTTCAGCCTGCTGTTCCAATTGTGGCGGCGCCTGCTGTCCCGGAGGTACGTGCATCATATTTTGTTTGATACCGTCTCTTAAGCTTTTATCATTAGAACCGCTAAAAGAGGAAGTCATATAAAAGCCTGCAAGTAAAACTAAAATAACCCCTGAAACAATTGCAGTAGTTTTTAATTTTTTCCATGCTTCTAAAACATCTGTTTCATGCGAAATCAATTTGCTCAATGCCAGCACTCCCATTAACGGAAAGCACAATTGCGGAATCACCAGCGCCATGGTAGGTGCGCGGAACTTGCTGTAGAATGGCAGATAATCAAACAGGAAATAGTTGATCCCTTTTAAATTAGCGCCCCATGCAAGCAGTACTCCTAAAATACTTGCCGCAATGAGCCACCATTTATGCCATGATCTCAGATACACCACTCCAAAAATAAACAGCAAGCATATTATTGCTCCTAAATAGACAGGCCCTGAAGTTAGCGGCTGTCCGCCCCAATAAGAGTAGTGATTCTCATATTGTATCGCCTGCTCTTCAGGTACGCCCAATTCAGAGAACTTGTCAGAAAATTTAGTGGGAGCCTTGTATTCATCGCCACCATTACTACCGCCGTAAAGGCCAGGGACAATGAAAGTAAATGTTTCCTCAAAACCTAAGCTATACCTGAAAGCATAGTCTTTATCAAGGCCGCCTTTTGTTTTAATATCTTTGGTTTCTGCAGTAAGTTCAGATTTACCGCCACGCATGCTTTCTTTGGCATATTCATAAGTAGGCATCATAGAAACTGCACTACATGCGAGCCCTGCTACTCCTGCTAAAAGCCCGAATGCTGCACCTTTCACAGCAGTACTGATTTGTTTTTCTTTATAGCTTTTTACAAAATAGGCAACTGTCAGGATCAGAGCAATAAGTAGTGTGTAATACACGATCTGCACATGATTTTCACCAATTAATAATGCTGAAAATAATGCGGTTATCGCAAAGCCTGCCCAATATTTTTTTTGAAATAATAGAAGCAATCCTGCAATTACTGCGGGCGCATATCCTATAGACATCATCTGGGTGTTGTGCCCTACAGCAATAATGATGGGATCAAAAGTTGAATAGGCATAAGCTAACCCTCCCAGGATACTTACCCACGGATTGGCCCCGGCTACCACACATAAAAAATAAAAGCAGATACAGGCCAGAAAGAAAAAACTGATCGGAATAGGAAGGCCTAATGTTAAAACAGAAGTTAGATACCCAACCTGAATTTTATTTCTGCCATCCAGGGCAATCTGGTAAGCAGGCATACCGCTGAACATACTATTGGTCCATAACGGAAAATAACCATGCTTCTCATTAAATTCAAAGGATTGTTGGCTCATGCCACGCCAACCTTGTGTATCTGCTTGCTGTACCACTTTACCTTCCAATGCAGGTTTGCAATAGATGATCGCTACAATCAAAAAAACAACGATAGCTACTAAATGCGGAAGTATCTTTTTGAAATTGAAATTCTTCATGAAAAGGTTTTTCTGTTAAGCAGCAAAGTAAATAATAATTGAGGAATTAAAAATTACAAATGAACAACAGATCAGCAATTTCAAAATGCGTCTTTATTCTGCTGACTAAAAGATCCTTATCAAAAAGAATTGGGGTTCAAGGTTGATATTCCCTGCTATTGGTATCTATCGGGGTAAAGAACCTCGTATCTCTTCACTGAATTCAATAAAAATTAGGCTAAGTCGCCGTAGTCTGTAAGGGTAGCCTATTTGGCCGAAGCTTAATTTGGCACTCTTCTTCCGGAAGCCAAATAGCTGACGCCATTCTTTGTAGAATATTGAGTATAATTCAAATGAGACTCATCTATAATTACATTTTCCAGATTAATTATCAACGGATCAGTGTAATTAATTATTAATGTCATCTTTGATTTTTCTGGATTGATAAAATTCCAGGTTGTCGTGTATTGTGCACCTAAATAATAATAAATCCCGGTGTTGTTATTATTAAATTTTAATGAGTCGGAGTCATAATTTATCGTGTTGGTTGTCCCACCACGTTTATAGTATGCGGTAGTGTTATTACTTAGTTGAGACCTTATTTCATCTGCCTTCCAGGTGTGTGCGGTTAATAATTCTTCGGGTGTTTTAGTCTTAGTTGTTTCAGGCTTGGTTGAATCTTTTTCACATGATGAAATAGTAATAAGCGCTAAAGCAAAAACTAATAATTTGAATTTCATTTTTTTGTTTTTCATTTTAATAAAGAACAAATATAATTACCGAAAAGTTGATTTGCAAGTAATGTAAGCAATCAAAAAAGCGGTACAAGTATCCCACATATAGCCATTGCTACAAATTCTATAGATTTTTTACATCTATTTCCACTACGCCCTTTCCTCTTTTTCCATTTACTCAAATCAGCATGTTACCACATTATCGCTTATCTTAGTTTTTTTATAATTCTCCATTTATGGCATTAAGCAGGATATGGGCAGCTTTTATTATTGTAGCTGTTCTGGCAGCAACTTTTCAATGTATATTTATTAAAGGCAACACAAACATTTATAGCCGGATGGTAGTAGGAAAATCAGGAGATACCTCACAAACAAGGCCTTTGGACACTACGTCTTTATCTCCTTTGATATTACATACGCTACAGAATGGAAAATCATTCACGGATGGCACTACCAAATACAACAGAACCGCAGACGGTACATATATCACCTATAAAGAACAACATGCTGACGGTATTATTTCCACTTCAAAAACGGCTGTGGATATCTCCATCAATCTCATCGGTATCATGGCGCTATTCATGGGTTTTATGAGCATTGCAGAAAAAGCGGGAGGAATAAGGCTTTTGTCAAAAATTATCGCCCCCTTTTTTTCACGGTTATTTCCTGAACTACCGAAAGATCATCCTGCTATGGGACACATGGTGATGAATTTCTCCGCTAATTTATTAGGGCTTGATAATGCCGCTACACCATTTGGTATTAAAGCAATGGAAAGCCTGCAGGAAATTAACCCTGATAAAGATACGGCATCCAATTCTCAGATCATGTTCCTGTGTTTGCATGCATCGGGCTTAACGCTGATTCCTGTAAGCATCATTGCCATCCGGGCTTCTTTAAACGCATCTAATCCCACAGATATTTTTATGCCCTGCATGATTGCTACGTTTACAGCCACAATGGCTGCCATGCTTATAGTTTCATTCAAACAAAAAATAAATGTTTTTCAACCCATCATATTATTGTGGGTTTTGGGTATTTCAGCCGTTATTTCTCTAATGGTTATTTATTTAAAATCCCTCGGGTCTTCCGGCGTACAGACTTTTTCGGGCGTATTGAGCAATGGCCTTATTCTGTTTATTTTCTTTTTAATTATGCTGGGCGCTCTGTATAAGAAGATAGATATTTTCGATGCTTTTGTAGAAGGGGCGAAGGGAGGTTTTGAAGTCGCAGTAAAGATCATTCCTTATTTAGTAGGTATGCTGGTCGCAATAAGTATGCTGCGCACAAGCGGAACTTTGGAAGTGATCGTAGATGGAATGAGAAGCTTGTTTGCTCTGCTGGGGACTGATACCCGTTTTGTGGATGGATTGCCTACCGCATTAATAAAGCCACTGAGCGGAAGCGCGGCACGCGGTATGATGATTGATACCATGACCACCTTTGGATCAGATTCATTCGCCGGAAGATTATCTTCTATTTTACAAGGCACTTCAGACACTACTTTCTATGTTGTAGCGGTTTATTTCGGGGCTGTATCAGTAAAGAATACACGATACTCTATCGGCGCCATGCTGCTTGCTGATCTTGTAGGGATCACTACTTCTATTTTATTGGCCTATTTATTTTTTGGAAACAGTTTATGATATGTATAAAACGGTGGCTTATACTTCATTTTGTCAAATTCATTACCTGAATATTCTTCTTTCTTCTATCACTACTTTCTTTAATTCTTAATTTTGCCAATGCCTAAGCCACTTTTTAATCCGGTAGAAAACTTACATTTTGATGCTAAGACTTGTTTTCTTACGGGCACAGACTTGGATAAAGAGGAGTCTATTTCTGTATTTCCCGAATGGATTTTGGATCGTTTTTCATTAAGAGATAAAAGATTTAAAATGCTCGACCGGGTTACGGGTATCCAATACCAGGATATTCAATTGCCTTGTTCTGAAGAAGTAAGAAAGGCTTTAGATTCATTGGAAGAAGAAATCCATGCGGCTTTTACCAAAGGGCATGATGATGTGAAAAAAATTCCGGAAGAACGTTTATTTCAATGGATGGGAAAAATAGTATATGGAGTTTTATATAATGACCTCTGCCTTGAAATAAGCCGGGCATTGCAGAGAGCAAAAGGTAAAGAATTTAAGTTATCGCCATTGCTGAAAGAAAGATTTGGAATGTTTCATTTGATGTTACAATCATTGATAACGCCTGTGGAGTTCAAAGGAATTAAGCCCTGGAGTATTTGTATTGTAAAACTAAAATATTCGCGTGATACCTTTAATTATAAAGATGAACCAATGAACCTGAATTTTTCTTTGGGGATGAATGGCTTTGGTATCATAGCTTGCCTACAGGATAATGGCATTGTTGGAAACCATCAAAAGCAAATCATTAATAAGATCGGTGAGAAGGTATTACATCCTATTCAGTTTGAAGAATTATGCGCAAGATTTTTATATGCTAACTATCTTCTAAAATACCGCAGTAAATACAACATACAAACCGGCGAAGAAAAAATAATTATAGAATCAATTCTTCCTGAAGAAAAAGGAGGCCAATTATTTGCACCGTGGGATGATAATATGTTTGCGCAGGTATTGGCGGGCTATTGGGAACCCTGGGGCTTTGCAAAAAATGACATCATTACCCCACCCGACTCTCCCATTAGTTTTCTTGAGAATGATTATACATACGAGTTTATAGAGCCGGAATCAATTTCATTGCCTTATTAATAAAGTAGGGACAGGTCATTAATAAAGTAGGGACAGGTCACGACCTGTCCCTACTTTGCTAAACTCTGTATGATGTCATATTTAGTAACAATATGGTAATCTCCTGTTTCATCTTTGCTTAATACAGCTCCATTATGTTTTGAAATAAGATTGCTCAATTTTTCCACAGGCATATTAAAGGGCACAATTGGATATTCCTTCTCCATAACGGATTCAATCTTATCTTCTTTTATCTCCGCATTGGATAATATTTTATTAAACAAGCCACCTTCACTTAATGACCCTACGATATTTCCATCCTTAGTGACAGGAAGATTTTCAATGTCATATTTTTTCATCAGCCCTATTGCATCTGCTACAGTCTGCTCTATTGATACAGTAACCAGCTTTTTAGCAGTGCGGCTGTTAACAAGGTCTTTAAAAGTTTTTACTTCAAGGAACCCTCTTTCCATCATCCATTGATCATTGTATATCTTAGCAACGTACCTGCTGCCATGATCATGAAAAATACATACCACCACATCATCTTCTTTTAAACTTCCTTTTAATTGTATTAATCCCTGAAGGCAGCTACCGGCGCTGTATCCGCAAAATAAACCTTCTTCCTTTGCAATACGCCTCGCCATTAATGCGCCATCTTTATCAGTCACTTTTGTAAAGGCGTCAATGTATTTCATATCATAATTGGCAGGAACGAAATCTTCACCAAACCCTTCACTGATGTAGGGATACACTTCTTCTTCATCAATCTCGCCGGTGTCAAAATATTTTTTTAATAAGGAACCATAGCTGTCTATTGCCCAAACTTTAATATCCGGGTTTTGCTCTTTTAAATATTTACCGGTGCCCACTATAGTGCCTCCTGTACCGGTTGCTACTACCAAATGCGTGATCCTTCCTTCTGTTTGTTTCCAGATTTCAGGGCCAGTCTGTTCATAATGCGCCTGGCGGTTGGCCAGGTTATCATATTGATTTACATACCATGAATTGGGTACTTCTTCGCTAAGCCTTTTTGATACAGAATAATAAGAGCGCGGGTCTTCAGGCTCTACATTGGTAGGGCATACGATCACTTCGGCGCCCACGGCTTTTAATATATCTGCCTTTTCTTTTGATTGTTTATCCGTAGTAGTAAAAATACATTTGTAGCCTTTCACAATAGCGGCAAGCGCCAGGCCCATGCCGGTATTGCCGGATGTACCTTCAATGATCGTTCCGCCAGGCTTTAATTTCCCTTCCCGTTCTGCCACTTCGATCATTTTTACAGCCATACGGTCTTTAATGGAATTCCCCGGATTAAAATATTCTACTTTAGCCAAAACAGTACAAGGCAAATCTTTGGTGATCTTATTCAATTTAATAAGTGGGGTATTGCCAATCGTTTCCAGGATACTGTTCTTCCACATAATTTTTCGTTTTGGCAAATGTAAAAAAAATAGAAGAGACAGGGATTTTCCTTGAATAACGGGCTTTATTGCTCCAAATGATTGTGCAGTCTTCCGATCATTTCTTCTTCAGTTTCCCTTTCTCTGTTTCTTTTTTGTTATGAGTTGTATCATCACCTTTGAAGTCCTGTTCTTCATTCATCCTGCTGTCAAGATTATCTCTTACATCAGGCCTTTTATTATTGCCGGGTTTACCGGGTTTCTTATTTTCAGGCCGGGTATTTTGATTGAGAGATGCCATAGCTTTTTTATAAAAAAATGAAATAAAAACTATGCCATAATTAAACTAACTTTTTTATGAGAGTTGTTGGAATGACTTTTAATAACAAGTTTCTTTTGCTCATTTGTTTAATGAGGCATTTAATGTGCGAATTGTATAATAGTATCCAGAGATTGATCAACTGTTATCATCAAGCATAAAGTACTTACAAGTTTATACTTTTATATTGTGATTTTAAAAACCAAAAAAATCATATTAAAGGGCTAAATTCTATCGCTTTTATTTTCTATGTATTACGGAATCAGCACGCAATTCAGGCTTCATTAATTCCAATGCTTTTTCCACTGTCCCATCATATTGATTATTCACTTCATAAAACCCTTCTGTCCGCCATATTTCACGGGCAGTCAACACTTTCACCTGTTTTTGGAGCAGTTCTTTTTCTTCTTTATTATTCAGATTAAAAAATATAGAATCGTTTTGGGCATATACTTTCAGGCTATTGAGTGTATGGTCATCTACTTTATATTCTTTTTCAAATACTTTGAGGGAGGTGTATGTTTTAAATATGTTCCGGTGATTGAGATAATTGAGATACACGAACCTGTTAAGCGTACCTTTCATTAAAGCATTCATTACATTTTTTGACAGAGAAGAAGTGTCGAAAGCTACAAATACATCAGGAGTGATGCCGCCGCCGTCGTATAATATCTTTCCTGAAGGGCTGGTGTATTTTTTTTGATCCGTATGTTTGATAGAATCCAAAGAGGTCATTTCTCCATCACGAAAACGGTTGATAAGATCGTGATCATAATCTACAATTCCTTTCTGATAAGATTTTTGTATGCTACGGCCAAGAGGGGTATAATATTTTGCTACCGTGAGCCTAAGCCCCGCGCCATCGCTAAGCTGGTATTGCTCCTGCACAAGCCCTTTTCCAAAGCTGCGCCGGCCCACTATGGTAGCCCGGTCCCAATCCTGCAAAGCGCCTGTTAATACTTCGCTTGCTGATGCAGTTCCTTCATTAACCAAGACAACCAGTTTTCCTTTTTCAAAAGCTCCTTCTTTAGAGCAACGATATTCTTTCTTAAGAGAATGGGCTCCTTCTGTATAAGTGATCAGCTTATCATCGTTCAAAAATTCATCTGCAATGTTGGTAGCCTGCGTAAGAATGCCACCACCATTATCTCTCAGATCAAGTATAAGGCTTTTCATTCCCTGCTTTTGCAACTTCTCCAGCGATTGCATAAACTCTTTATAAGTAGTCTCAGAAAATTTATTAAGCCTGATGTACCCTGTGGTATCCGTGATCATATAAGCGGCATCAAGGCTATACAATGGTACAGGCCCTCTCGTGATCGTAAAAGTTTTTATAGCATTATCTCTAAAAATAGAAACAGCTACTTTTTCACCCACATTGCCCATCAATAATTTTCGTAATTTTTCTGCAGTAATATTATTGCCCGCAACAAGGCTGTCATTCACCTTTATCAATTGGTCGCCAATCAACAACCCTACTTTTTCCGAAGGGCCTTTTTCCAAAACATTTACTACATTAACGGTATCATTGATGATGTTAAATTCTATACCGATCCCAAAAAACTGGCCCTGGAGGTCTTCATTCACTCTTTTCAACTGCAGCGCCGGTAAGTAAATCGAATGAGGATCAAGATGCGAAAGAATAGTTTGTATGGCTTCCGTGCTAAGTGAATCAATATTTTCATTATCCACATATTTTCTCTTTATTAAATCAAGCACTTCCTGTACAGGCCTTTCTTTTTCTACGAAAAAAATTCCGCTATCCGGCATATTTCCTTTTATTCTATACCCAATAAACATTCCTGCCACCATGCAAATACTTAATAACAAAGGAAGCCAAACCTGTAATTTTCTATTGCGCATATTTTTCTTTGTCCTATTTTTATTTTTTAAGAAATGCAAATTTCCTCAATAAACATGATAAAATGATTTCTTCTACCAAATTGATAGCAGATAGTGGTTCTACCAAAACAGAATGGTGCCTGTTAAAGAATAATAAAACTAAGCTATTTACTTCGCAGGGAATGAGCCCTTATTTTGTGAATGCGGATGAAGCTGAAGCTATAATTGAGGCTGAAGTACTGCCTTTTTTAAAAAAACAAGAAATAGATGAAATTTATTTTTATGGCACAGGTTGTAAAAATCCCGCGAATGTAAAAATGTTCAATAAAGTATTTCATAAAATTTTTCCTCTGTCAAAAGCAAGGATTGATAACGATCTTTCAGGAGCGGCTAAGGCGCTTTGCGGAAATGAAAAAGGAATTGCCTGCATCCTGGGCACAGGATCCAATTCATGCTACTATAATGGTAAACGAATCGCTAAAAACAGTCCCGGGCTGGGGTTTATACTGGGCGATGAGGGAAGTGGAGCTTATCTTGGAAAAAAAGTTATTCAACATTTTTTGTATCGCATTTTTGATGATGAACTTCGTGCAAAATTTATAGCCAGGTTTGTAACCAATGATAGTGAGATACTTGAAGCAGTGTATCACAAGCCTTTACCCAACAGATACCTGGCTTCTTTTGCTATATTTTTAGCAGAGAACAGGGGGCATTACATGATTGAAAATATTATTGAAGATGGGCTTAATGACTTTTTTTTCACCCATGTGATCACTTACCGCGAAAACCAGTCATTGCCTGTACACTTTACAGGAGGCATTGCTTTTGGATTTAAAGATGTAGTGGTGCAATTATGCAATAGCTATGGGCTTCAGAAAGGTACGATCTTAAAAAGCCCTATGGAAGGATTGGTAAAGTATCATGGGCAATCGTGAATGGGCAATGGGCAATGGGCAATTGGCAATTGGCAATTGGGAAATGGGAACAGGTTGCACGGATTGTATAATTATATCGGACAAAACATGTCAGATTTATGGTTTAAAATCTGTCCACTTATAGCAGGACAAGACATTCATCATTGACAATTCACCACTCACGATTCACCACTCACCAGTCGCCACTCACACCTCTTTCCATCCTCCACCCTTTTCACTTTTAATACCGTTAGCTTTTAATAATTCAAAAGCTTTCACATGGCGGGTTCCGCCACCACAAACCAACACAATAGGTTCCGGTATATTTTTTATTTCATCAAGCCGTTCTTCCATTTCCTGCAAAGGAATATTAATACTGCCTTCCGCATGGCCTTTCTTAAATTCATCAGGCCTCCTCACATCTATGATTATTTTTTTAAGCGGCTTACTTTTTTTCATCATTAAGTATTTTAACGGCTTCTCCCATGTCAAAAATATCGGCCTTATTCTTCAATATATTTTTAAGAATACTTGCCGCGGCCGCACTTCTGTACCCTCCTGCACAATGAACTACCACAGGTTTACCTGTCGGAATCTCATTGCCCCGCTCTCTTAATTCATATAAAGGAATATTGATAGAAGATGAAAAATAAACCTGCTCTTTTACTTCCGAAGGGTTTCGCACATCGAGTATGGTAAAGGCATCCGGGAACTTCCTGAAATAAGCCACATCAAAGGGTTGTATTGTTTCTCCGCTCACTTCTCTTAAAACAAAAGCTGTTTCTATCTGGCTTTCATAGCCAATTTTTGCAACGCGGCTTATCAAAGATTGCAGTTGTTTTTTATTGCCGGCTGCAAGATAAAATTTTTCACCAGGTGCAACGATGCTTCCCAACCAGGTTTCAAATCTAAGATCATCTATCAGGTTGATAGAATTTTTAATAAACCCTTTTTTAAAATCAGATTCACCTCTTGAATCAATAATAATATAGTCTTTTAAAACAGAAGGTATTTCTTCGCTAATCGTCACTTGTGCAATAGCTTCAGCATAATCAGGCGCTCCTTTCTTATTTAATTCTACATCATAAACAAAATACCGGGGAATAAAAGGCTGGTCTTTCAAAAGCTCCTCGACGAAGCCCTGCTCACTAAATGTTTGCAAGCACCAGTTGCTTGCTTTTTCAATTCCAATAGTGCTTGAATTTTTTTCGCTCAGGCCTCTTCCACATAAGCTGCCTGCGCCATGTGCAGGATATACCAGCACATTATCCGGCAAAGTCATTAACTGATCTCTCAACGAATGATACATTTTTTCAGCAAGATCATTGCGGGATGCAACCAGCGCCCCTGCTGACTCCCTCAGATCCGGCCTTCCGCAATCACCGATGAATAACGTATCTCCGGTAAAGACTGCCTCTTCCTTTCTTTCTTCATTTATCGCAAGAATACAAATGCTATCCGGTGAATGGCCGGGTGTATTCAATGCTTTTAAAGAAATAATTCCAATCTTTATTATATCGCCGTCATCGAAAGATTGATGTTCGTAATCTGCGCCTAAAAGTTTACTGACATAAACAGGAGCGCCCGTAGCTTTATGAATTTCCAAGTGGCTGCTCACAAAATCTGCATGGGGATGAGTTTCAATTATTGCAATAATTTTTGCATCATGCTCCCGTGCCAGATCGTAGTAAGGTTGCGGGTTACGCGAAGGGTCAATCACGGCCATCTCGCCATTGCTGATAACAGAATAAGAATAATGTGACAGGCTTTTATCTTCAAATTGTATTACCTCCATGAATCTTTTTTTGGCGCGAAGGTAAAAAGAAGAAAAGGATTATTAATTGTTAATGTATCACAATACTTTACCAATTAAATCATTTGATCTTTTTTAGCAAAGCATAAATTGTATATTTGCAAAATTATTCTCCTTCTTAGCAGACTGGATCTTCTTTCCCCTCGGTAAGCTCATCAAGTCATAGGTTGTTGAGCGTACAAACAAAACCAACTTTCAGAAATTTAATTTTTTCAGAAGGTTATCATTTACGTATTATTAAACTATTTTAAATTGTTATTTAAAGAATTGCATTTAATAGCGCCTATATTGAAGGCGCTTGAAACCGAAGGTTATACAAAACCAACCCCTATCCAGGAACAATCTATTCCGCATATATTAAGAGGTAAAGACCTGTTAGGATGTGCACAAACCGGCACAGGCAAAACCGCTGCATTCGCCATTCCTATTCTGCAAAATTTATTTTTACAACAAAAAGAAGATGCTCACAACCCCAATATAAAAGCATTGATCCTTACGCCTACACGCGAGCTGGCTATACAGATTGATGAGAGCTTCGGCGCTTATGGAAGGCATACAGGGTTAAAGCATGCAGTAATTTTCGGCGGTGTATCACAGTTTCAGCAAACAAGAGAGTTGCGCAGCGGCGTTGATATTCTTATAGCCACTCCGGGGCGTTTGCTTGATCTCATTGCACAAAAATTTATTAATCTGAAAAGTATCAAAATGTTTGTGCTGGATGAGGCCGACAGGATGCTTGACATGGGATTCATTCACGATGTGCGAAAAATTATTGCCTTACTTCCTCAAAGGAAACAAACTTTATTTTTCTCAGCTACTATGCCGCCGGAAATCACAAGGCTTTCTTCCTCTATCTTAACCTCTCCTGTGAGGGTGGAAGTTACGCCTGTTTCTTCTACTGCTGAAAAGGTAGATCAGCATGTTTATCTTGTTGAAAAAAACGACAAGCGCCAGTTATTGATCCATCTTTTAAAGAATAACAAGATCCCCAATGCTCTGGTTTTTACGCGTACCAAATACGGCGCGGATAAGATTGCTAAAGAACTTTACCGTGCCAATATTAAAGCTGATGCCATTCATGGCAATAAGACACAATCGGCGCGGCAGAGAGCTTTGAACAACTTTAAAGAAGGAAATATCCGGGTGCTGGTAGCTACCGATATTGCGGCAAGAGGAATAGATGTGGACGATCTAAGTCACGTTATTAATTTTGAATTGCCTAATGTGCCTGAAACCTATGTTCATCGCATAGGCCGTACAGGGCGTGCAGGCCATTCGGGTTCAGCGCTTTCTTTTTGTGATATGGAAGAAAGGGCTTACCTGCGTGACATTCATAAATTAATTGAAAAGACAATTCCTGTGGTAGAAGACCATCCGTATGCAAGTACGATGCAATTCGTACAAACACCGGTAGTGCAAAATAATAACATGAATCGCAGGCCGGCCTCACACAGCGGATTCAGAAGGGCAAGAAGCTGGAGCCAGGGAAGATAAGATCTATTCTTCCAACTGTTTTAGCTATTCTATACAGTATTCAATGAAGCCAGGAACAGCTTTTGATTGTTTTTTGAGATAATTTATTAATTTTAGTTTATAACTTTTTTAGTATGATTTCAGACAAATCAATAATAGTTGCTGAGTGTTTGCAAGAACTGGGTTTTGACTCATTAGAATCCTATGCCGTTGAAATGATCCGCAAACAGTTAGTGGATGAGATACAAAAATCATCTTCCGAAATAGAAAAGTTCGAATCAAAATATGGAATGGATTATGCTGAATTTTCATCCCGTTTTGCTGAACTTTCACAATGGAATTTATTTGAAAAAGAAAATGACAGTATGGACTGGAAGGCAGAAACAAGAATGATACGTATTTATGAAAAACGCCTTGCAGCATTGGCATGACACTTGAAATCTTATTAGAATACAAGCACATTATCCGCTCAATCAGTGTTTTAAAATCTGTTGACCGATTGCTTTTTTCCAAGCTACAATTGCAGGTAGATTTAAACGATGGCTCACAACTTTTTATAAGAGAAATTATCATAGAAAATATTTTAAGCGAGTATTCTTATCACTGGCAAGATACTGAGGGCGCCCTAATTTGCCGTTGGGATAAACAAGAACATCATTTAAACATTACCTCTTATCCATATCATAAACACCTGAATAATGAAAACAACATCCTTGCCTGTGATGAAAGAAATTTAAAAGATGTTTTAGCGTATGTAGAATCTTTAATTCCATAACTTTTTTATTGAGAGATATTCTGCAATAGGCCAAAATCCAATGCAGGCAAGAACAAGGGCGCCGTAACAATACGAATGACTGCTCTGGAAACTTCTTATTCGCAGAATAGGAATTCATGATCCGCATTACTCTTTATCAACAGCCAGATTTAAAATCTTTCCTTTTTCCCAGGCTTTTAATTCTATTTTGTAATTCTTACTGTTTTGTTTAGTCAGATGCGGGGCATCTAATGAAATGAGATCAGGCTTTCCTGCATTTACCCATGCTGTGTACCAAAAGCAAGCTACTTCATAAATAGAAAGCCTGAGCTGCTGCTCTACCATTCCATCTAAAGCAATATTAAATTGCTTTGCATACTCATCTGAAAATACAGGTGAATTATAAAACATAACCGTTTTTCCGGATGTGTCTTTTTTATACATTTTGTTTTGCGGAAAATTATTTCTCACTTTTTTTTCTGCAGCTAAAAGTGGCTCTACTAATGAGTGGGATTGTTTGACGATCTTCCAAGTTTCGGCAGAAATATCAGCAATGTATCTGGCAGTATCCGTTTTAAAATTCCATACGTTACCAAACTTTTGTGGAATAAAAGATTCCCACAACGAATGTATCCCTTTCTGGTTGGTGAGTTGGCCATCATAATTGGTAGTAGTATGCAATGGCTGATGTGCATCTGCTATGTAATGAGACAACTCTGAAGAAATAAAAAGTATCTCTGATTTATTTCTTTTTTTAAAAGCGGCTGTAAGCTTTTCGGTAAGGGTTTGAATGTACCAGGGCAGATACCCGGTTTTAGTTAAAAAGGCGCTGTCGTATTTTGTAAATGCTTCATTAGTTGTTTTTGGGAAAGAGCTAAAAGAAATTTTTCCAAAATCTTCAACATCAATATAGTGCCTGGGGCTTTCATTTTTATCATTAATGATAGCTCTCCTTAAATCGGGAATTACAGCGCTTTCTGTAATAAAATCAATATGGTTATAATAAAACTTCTGCATGCTTTCTGGCAATGCAAACACAGCAGCACGGCTTATATGCTTATGCCCCCATTGCCCCCATGCAAATACTAAGCTGACAGATGCTGTTAAAAATAAAAAGATCAATAATACTTGTATGCTCCTTGTTTTCATTGAGTAATCTTAACTATGTTTTGAATATAACAATAATACTATAATCTTCTGTAAATATCATTCTTTCTGGCACAGTTCTTTATTTAAAAAAAATAAAATGAGCACCATGAAAAATAATCAGGAAAAATACCCGGAGCCACCTGAACTTAGAAGATCTGGCGTACCGCCTTTAATGAAAATAATTAAGATCATAACAATAGCAGTGGCAATTGCTTTTGTTATCGTTTTACTCTTTTCAATTTTTTTTAAATTAAAAAACGGATAACTAAAGGAATACGATGTCCCCTGAAAAAATCATTTCGTTATAATCTTTATTGTTAAAAGATGTTTATCCGATATCAGCATTTACAATATCTTCTATTTTTCGATTGTCCATAACCGTCATATTGAATTATTAACATTAAGAAAATTAAATCACAATATTTTAAATGACAATTTGAGATCACCAGAGGTTATAAAAAAAAAACGAGCCCCACGAATGGAGGCTCATAAAGGCAAATTTCAATAATACGTTTGCAGCTTCATTTCACTGATAACTCGGCAGTTTCTCTGAAAATATTAATACTCTTTTCCCAGTAAGCTGCTTTCTTAGACAGACGCATCAATTTAAAAAGGTCGTCTCTCATCTCATCATAAAATGGAAGTATTAATGCAGGCTTATCCTGCTGCTTAAAAGTGCATTGCAAATAAATACTCCTGATATGCCCGTTTAAAGTGTTTTTTTCACTTATAAGCCGGCAATTCAAAATCTCTTCAAGATCAATCAAATGAAATTGGCCGGCGCCTGTGCTTCTATCAAGAAATACTAATTTCAAATTCAGCCTATCAATGCCAATCATATTTTTATTAAGAGTTTGCTTTTTGTCTATGGCAAGATCATGGCTTATCGCAAAAGCATCAAACTCATCCAGCAACTTCTTATTTTCACACGCTTTTCTGCGGTAATTACGCCACGAAAGTAAAAGGCCAAGTACTACGAATGCGCTTATAATAAAAACAGCAATGTTTATAGTGGGATCCATGCCTTGTTATACTTTATCAGGAAGCAGCGAGTTATTTACTTCCATAATTTTGAAATCTTTTTTTCCCGAGGGTACTTCCCAACTTACTATTTGCCCTTTTTTAAATCCAATAAGAGCTGTACCAACAGGCGCCAGTACAGAAACTTTTTTTTGTTTAATATCGGCCTTTTGCGGCAGCACAATAGTAAGGGTCATATCACGCCTGGTTTGCATGTCACGGATAACTACGGAAGAGTCAAGGCGTACTACATCATCAGGAAAATCTTCTGCAGTTACCACTTTTGCTTTCTTTAATTCCTCGTATAATTTTCCGAAATTTTTCTTTTCGTTCACCTGCATACCCTGCAGGTTCTTTACATATCCATTTAAAATATCATAGTCGTTCTTTAAAAGAATAACGGGAGAAGGTATCGCGGCTGTTAGAGTTGTTGCTGACATAATTATTTGTTTTTAAAAATGAATTATTAGGGTTTGATTTTGAAAAATATAATGGTATTATTTAGGGATTAATACTGATAAAAAAGTGAAAGAAAATGTTTAAGGAAAAAAAATGAAAAAAAAATTACAATCAGTGTAGATGCCCCCGTAACCAGTTATTGATAGTACGGGGCTGATTCTTCTAAGTCTTTAGATTTTAGAGAAAAGCTGGCAAATATACAACCACAAAGAGGCACAGCATTGACCGCCCTCCTAAAAGATGATCTTTTTATGTGTTGTATTGATCTCATTGTTTTAAAACTACAACTTTAAATTTAACATGCAAAATTTAAGCCGGATAAAAATCAGATTTAGGTTTTTGTTAATAAAAATGATAATCATCATCCTACTAATTTATCTCTATTCCGGCAATCACCTTTTTTGAATCATTTTAATAAATGCTGTTTTAATACGACTTTTATAAAAAAATTGATACGTGGATCAGCATAAAATAACTAATGAACATCTCGAAATTTTCAAGAAAATATGCGGAGGCCAATATGTAATAACCTCCGGAGCAGAGTTAAGCAGCTATGGCCATGATGAAACTGAACACCTGCATTTCTTACCGGAAGTAGTTTTGAAAGTTCGTTCCGCAGAAGAAATCAGTGAAATTCTAAAAATATGTAATAAAGATAAGATACCTGTAACACCGAGAGGCGCAGGTACAGGGCTGAGTGGCGGAGCGCTGCCCAATATGGGTGGTGTAGTCATTTCTACTGAAAGAATGAATGCTATTTTAGAAATAGATGAAAAGAATTTGCAGGTGACCACAGAGCCGGGAGTAATAACCCAGGTATTGCAGAATGCTGTAAAAGAAAAAGGATTATTCTATCCTCCTGACCCGGCTAGCCAGGGTTCTTGCTTTATCGGCGGCAACATTGCTGAAAACAGCGGTGGCCCCAAAGCAGTAAAATACGGAGTGGTAATAGACTATGTATTAAATCTTGAAGTAGTGCTTCCTACCGGAGAGGTTATCTGGACCGGGGCAAATGTTTTAAAAAACGCTACAGGCTATAATTTAACGCAACTCATTGTAGGCAGCGAGGGCACACTCGCTATTGTTACCAAAATTGTTTTAAAGCTAATACCGCATCCTAAATATGATCTTTTAATGCTGGTACCTTTTAATGATGTACAAAAAGCAAGCGAAGCTGTAAGCGCTATTTTCCGTGCAGGTTATACGCCCAGCGCCCTGGAGTTAATGGAAATAGACGCCTTAAAAATTGTGAGCCGCTATGTAGATAATTCTTCCATACCGGTAACTGATGATGTAGCTGCGCATTTAATCATTGAGGTAGATGGAAACCACCAGGATACTTTGATGATGGAAATGGAAGCCATATCCGGATTATTGATGCAATACGAATGTGGCGAAATCTATTTCGCAGATGATAATGCGCAAAAACAGGAATTGTGGAAGCTTCGCCGGCGGGTGGCAGAAGCTGTAAAGATGGATGGCTTTACCATTGAGGAAGATACAGTAGTACCAAGGTATCAATTGCCGGATTTAATAAAAGGAGTTAAAAAATTAGGTATTGAATATGGATTTAAGTCGGTATGCTATGGCCATGCAGGCGATGGCAATTTACATATCCGTATCAAAAAAGAAGGGACTGCCAATAGCCAGGATGATCCGCAGGTAATCCGGTCATTACGCGCCTTGTTTAAATTAGTAAGTGCATTAGGAGGCACCATAAGTGGCGAGCATGGAATTGGCCTCGTACAAAAAAACTTTATAGATATTGTCTTCAATGAAAAACACCTGGAGCTGATGCGGGGAATAAAAAAAGTGTTTGACCCGAATAATATTTTAAATGCCGGAAAGATTTTTTGATTCAATCAGAAACTGATCTATGCCGCAATAATAGCACAAGCACGCTTTGCAAAAGCCATGCGCTCATTGAAGGTAGATAAAGCAATACAGAAAAAAAACTTTTATTATCTTACACGCCCTTTATAATTTGCCGCCTTAGCTTAGTTGGTAGAGCAGCTGTTTCGTAAATAGCAGGTCGGGGGTTCGAATCCCTTAGGTGGCTCTGTTTTACTTTCAGTGTTTATCGTTTCAAAACCAATGGAACTATAGAATACTCATGTAGTTGCCAGTAAAAATACTTCTCCGGTTGCAGGTAAAAGATCGTCAGTTCTGTTCCTAAAATAATATCGTTCCATGTCTTTAGTTGATATGGTTTCTACTTTTTTTAAACCTGCTTCACGGGCTAAAGCCAATATTTCGTTTGTAGTGAAAAAACTAACAAATGGCATTCCTGCTTTACGGGCGCCTTTCTCTGCTATTTCCTGCATAGGTTGGTCTTCTTTATCAAGAAGCTCCATGGGCAGGTAAAATGTTATAGCCAATTTTGAGCCTGGCGCAAGAGTTGAAATTTGATATAACGTAGAAGTGATTGCTTCTTTGGTAAGATACAGGCTAACTCCTGTGCAGGCAACAACAGCAGGTTTATTAATATCGAATCCTGCTTTTAATAGCTGCTTCCACCAGGAAGCAATTTCAAAATCAACTGGCACAAAATGCAAATTTCCCGGTACATCAAAACCTAATTCAATCAATCGTTGTTGTTTCCATAACAATGTACCAGGTTGGTCAATCTCATATATCTGAAGCCTGGAAGCAATATCCGGCATGCGTTGGGCAAATGTGTCCAATCCTGCACCAAGAATAACGTATTGGCTGATTCCCTGTTTACTTTGTTCAATAATTAAATCCTCGATAAAACGGGAACGGGCTACGATAGAAGCCCGAAGACGTTTGGTAAATTTCATGTCAGGGCGTTGCTGCCAATCATCAGGCGGGGCTATCAATTTCAAGCCAATTTCATCTTCGAGTATATGGGGTTTTGCATCCACTTGAACATGTAAAGCTCTCCATAAAGCTGTTCTTACTGCTGTACTATCAGGTTGTGTTATTTTATTTTGTTCCATAGGCTAAGGCCGCAACATACCGTTTGTTCTGTAAACTCTATATGTCTCATCATCAAATTTAAAAGTTTTCTCAAACCAGATATTTGCTTCTCCGGCTTCCTTTGCAATATCGCCCAGCCTTATAAAACAATCCCTGGATATATAGACCGAATAGGGATATTTTCCAATGCCCGAAAGCCGGGCTGCAAATCCGGGAGCCTTTCCCATCCAGATCAGATCGTTATCATTGATCGGCGAACGAACAGCCCATGCATTACCTGTATCAATTCCTATACAGTGCCTGATGGCAAGTTTGTTATTCCGGATAGCCGGAAATGCCGCGTCTGCCTTAGGATTCAGCACCTTCTCTACCATCCAGTCAATTTTCCTGGCACAATTTACCGCTGAAGTATTGGGTGTCTCACCTTTGAAAATTCCCATGATCCTTTTGCCTTCAGTACTCCTTATTTCCCCTCCATGCACCCGTATCAATCGAACAGCAATATCTAAATAAGCCCGGATTATTTTTGCAGCAATTTGCCATGAACATTTTTCGGCCAGCATGGTAGCACCTGCTAAATCGGCATAAAGAAAGGTAGCTTCCAGTTTGAAAGCTCCATCTTTAAGAGGTATATCTTCAGCACCCGGTATCATGTTTCCATCTTTAAGTTCCCAGTCTATTCCTAAAATATTATCCACTTCTGATTGTAGTGTGTCAAGTAGTATCATTGTTATTGCGTGTGTTTAAACGATAAATCTTTTTACAACCGTAAAAAACCTTCCTGATGAAATTACAATTTTGTTTTTGATTTTTATCAGGATGGGGCATTCGCGCTAAGATTCTTCTTTATTAATGTTCGTTGAGTTTATTATAAATATTTATTTCAGCAAAGTTGTCGCAGTTTTTTTTATTCTATAATTTTTTTACCTTGTGGCACACGTATCATTTTAATGGTTTTAATATTTTAAAGATGTGGACATCCCTCACTAATTGCGATAAGCAGCTAACCGTTCATTCTAAATTAAGAGAAAAGAATGAAGACTATATTAAGTTATATGAAATTGCGGAGGTAGAGTTTGACCAGTATAAGCTTAAGCTGCTTGAAAAGAATAATGCAGCGCCTGAGAAAGAAGTAGAAGTAAAGTTGAACTGCGGCCAGCTAATACAATATGGCTTTGAGGTGGAGGAAAAGGATTGAAATTTCATAAAGGTGAGTTGAATATTATAAAGTAATAATCTTTTAATCTGGTTCGGCCAAACATGGGTTATAAAAGAAAAAGACCAAACTATCGCCTGAACGAAGATTATTAAATTGCAGTATCAACTTTAATTTATGGACAATACACTTTTATATAGCAAGCTTTTAGCACTTCCTGATAATTTAAAATCAGAAGTTGCGGATTTTATTGACTTTCTTACAACAAAAGCAAAAAAGAAATCCCAAAAAGTGAAACCCAAGTTTGGTAGTGGCAAGGGTATGTTTATTATGAAACCCGGTTTCGATGAGCCTCTCAATGATTTTAAAGATTATATGTAATGCAGCAAAACTTACTTGACACACACACATTTATGGTTTATTGACGGCGACAAGCAACTTTCCCATGTTGTAAATGTAATTTGGTAAAAAACTATAGTACAGGCAACGTGCCCACATCTTTTATACAGCTACTCATCGCCTGCTGAATTAACTAAATATTAGAAAGGGATTGACTTAATTTGTGTAAACAAAATCTGTTTTATTTAATCCCGAATCTAAAAAATATTAAAATGAAGAAAGCGATTGTTCTTTTATTGCTACCGGTGTATTTTCATGCTAATGCCCAACAGGAGAATGAAAAAAATGAACCTGTAAAAAATCGTTTTCAAAAAGAAAGGCTATTTACAGGCGGGAGCGCCAACCTCGGTTTTTCGAGCGGTACTACTATGATCGGCCTCACTCCCCAACTGGGTTACAGCGTTACTGACTGGATGGACGCAGGTATTACTATCAATTTCAATTATGTGTCTCAAAGAGATTATTATTCTACAGAAAAATGGCGGCAAACTACTTACGGGCCGGGAGCTTTCGTAAGATTATTTCCTGTAAAATTTCTGTTTGCCAGCGCACAGTGTGAATACAATTTCATTAATCAAAAACACATACTGCCAGGCGGCAGCGGGCTTCCTTCACAAAAAACTTCCTTTAATGCCAACAGTCTGTTAGTAGGCGGAGGCTATGCCGGTGGCCGGGAAAAGGGAAACAACACCTATTACTTTCTTTCGATAGCATGGGATGTTATGGGTGATAAAAATTCGCCTTATCTTGATAATCTTGGAAGAAGCAATCCCATCATAAGAGCCGGTTATAATATCGGGTTGTTCCGGGGAAGATACAGGAAATAAAGTAAGGCCTTTTATCATTAATTTGTAATTTTTTTATTTTACACAATCTTTTAACATATTGATGTTATTTTATACCGGCGGCGATATTTTATTTTTATGTCTCAAATTTAAAAACAAAAAAATGAAAAAGTTTATTATTGCCCTTCTCCTGGTTGCAGGATCAGTCACCTTTGCAAACGCACAGGCTAAAGCAAAAACAGTTAATAAAAAAGCTACTTCAACGGTTGCAGCAGGCGCTTCCGCTACTACCCCGGCGGCAACTGCTACGGCAGCATCGCCAAAGGTAAAAAGCGCTGCACACTCTAAAGGAGTTGCGGCCTCTTCCACAACAGTTCATACAAAAGCAGATGGAACGCCCGACAAAAGATATAAAGAGAATAAGGCAAAAGCCGCTGCTTCAGGACCGATGAAGAAAGATGGGACACCCGATATGAGGTATAAAGCCAATAAAAAGTAAATAATGATTTTCTATAGAAAGGGCCGGAACTTTTTCCGGCTCTTTTTATTTTGTGGAATTAAGAAGAAAACTTCAAATTGATTCTAAGGCAAAGCAAACGCTACATAAGTATCCCCTGATGGTCTATTTAATTTGCCACCGCCACAAGCTATTACCACATATTGCTTTCCATTCACTTCATACGTGGAAGGTGTAGCAAATCCGGCAGCAGGTAAATCAGCTTCCCACAGCAATTGGCCTGTTCGTTTATTAAATGCACGAAACTTTCCATCTAAAGTAGCAGCGATAAAAAGCAACCCTCCGGATGTTACTACAGCTCCTCCATAGTTTTCAGTGCCGGTTATGAGAATACCTTTCTTTTTCAACTCCGGATATTCTCCTAAAGGATTTTCCCAAACTTTCTCGCCGGTATTCAGGTTAATGGCAGTTAAAGTTCCCCACGGTGGCCTGCTGGCAGGATAGCCTTCCGGGGTAATAAATTTCTTATAGCCCGTCATGGTATAGGGAACTACAGGTGATTTTACAGTTTCACTGATCACTTCTTTTTTATCTGATGAATCTATAAAAATCTTTTGCCCTTCATTCTTATTATTCAGCAAAAAAGTAAGAAGCGCTTTTTTATCATTGTCACTGATCTGTTTAAGAGAAGGCATCATGCGGCGGCCATTATTAACAATCTCTAATATCTCCGTAGCTGAATATTTTTTATCAATATGCTGTAAAGAAGGATAGCTGCCATTACCCTCCCTGTTTACTCCGTGGCAAGCCATGCAATTATTGACATACACTGTTTTACCATGTTCAGCCATAGTTGTCTTTTGCTGGCCGTTCGCATCTGCCTTTATCATGGTCAATGTCCAGGGCACCTGGTTGGCATTTATATATAACCATCCCGTACGAGGGTCATAGGCTGCGCCGCCCCATTCTCCGCCTCCATCATAACCGGGAAATATAAGGCTGCTCTTTTCTCCTGGCGGAAGAAATATATTGCCTGTCCGCAACTGTGCTAATTGTTCTCTTACTATTGCCTGTGAAGAATCAGGCACCAGAGGATTGATATCTGCTTCTGTAAATCTGTGCAATGCGAAGGGCTTTGGCAACTGAGGTATGGGTTGGGTTGGCCAGGGTTTTTCTCCGATGAGTGTTGAGCTATCAGGCACCGGCACTTCATCTACAGGAAATAAAGGTTTGCCACTGTCCCTATCTAAAACAAATACAAAACCTGTTTTAGTTATCTGCGCAACAGCATCTACTTTTTTGCCATCACGGGTAATAGTAACCAGGTTAGGCGCTGACGGAAGATCACGATCCCAAAGATCATGATGAATGGTTTGATAATGCCAGATGTATTTACCGGTGGCGGCATCCAGCGCAAGTAAGCAATTGGCAAATAAGTTTTGTCCTTTACGCAATCCTCCCCAGAAATCGAAAGTAGCAGAGCCTGTAGGAATATATACTACGCCTCTTTTCTCATCAAGGCTCATTCCCGGCCAGCTATTGGCGCCGCCAATGTATTTCCAGGCATCTTTGTTTTCCCAGGTATCATAGCCCAGTTCGCCGGGGTGCGGGATGGTGTGAAAAATCCATTTGATCTTTCCGGTATGCACATCATAAGCGCGGATGTGGCCTGGCGCTGCGTCGCCCCCTTCTGCTACCCGTGTTCCCATTATCAAAAGATCTTTGTAGATAATACCGGGAGAGGTAGAAGCAACATACAAATCTTTTACATCACGATCTAATCCATCATGCAGGTCAATTTTTCCCTGGTCGCCAAAAGAAGGGATCACTTTACCTGTTACAGCATTTATTGCATATAAATAAGAACCTGCCGAATAGAAGATTCGTTGGTCATCTCCATCAGACCAATAAGTTACACCACGGTTGGCATTTACCTGCACTTTTGTTTTTGAAGTGTCTGCAAATGGATCAAACACCCAATGCGGTTTGCCCGTGGATGCGTCTAACGCAAATAATTTTAAGCGCGGCGATGTGCCATATAATATGCCGTTTACTATTATCGGATTACATTGTATCTGCGAATGAGCTTCCATATTGGCATCGCCCGTATGATATTCCCAGGCTACTTTTAATTGGGTCACATTAGTAGTATCTATTTGCTGCAGCGATGAATAATGGCTTACCGATTTATCGCCAAGGTAACTAGACCAGGTTTTATGATCGTTTTCATAACCTGGCTTACAGCCATAAAAAAGAAGAAATACCAGCGAAATAAAAAAAACAGTTTTGTAGTAACGGCGTTCTGCGCACACTTGATTTTAAATTTAAATGGTGAAGGAAAGCTAAGTTCCTGTTTATAAAATTATTCTCCAACTTCTTTTAAAGTTTGTTAAAAGCATAAGGAAACCCTTCAATAATTATTCTGCAATGCCTTTTATCTTCAAGGTTAAAATAATGAACGGCATTCGTTTCGGGATTATAAAGCATCTCTTCTATTTTTCAGGCGGGAAGAAAGTTGCTGCCGCGTAGTAAGATGTATTTTACCATCTGCATACGCCTTGTCCCTCCGGATCAATTCTTCAAACAATATCTTATTTGAAATCATATAGTTTTTTTAGTTCTTCATCGTCGCGTAACAGGCAGTACAATTCAGCTTTTTGAGGAGCCGATAATTTTTTAATATCGTGCCATTTTTCTTCTTAAAAATACAAATAACTCTATAATCAGGCGCCCAGATCATAAGGAGAGCCGATTGTTTATCCCGGCATTAACCCTCCGCAAAGGAAGTGATGACAACCTGCACCTGGTGCTCCCTTTCATCATCCGCCAAAGTTATCGTCTGTCCTTCCTGCCGTACTCCATCAACTTTTATCATAGTTTCTCCATGCCTACTTTGAACTACCTGAATGTGATACATGGACGACTTATACCGGTAGTGTATAGTATATGATTCCCATTCTTTAGGAATACAGGGTATAATTTCTAATTGATTATCCTTTTTATGAAGACCAAGAAAAGATTCTGTGATCAAACGATAGAACCACCCCGCAGATCCGGTGTACCAGGTCCAGCCACCACGTCCCGCATGGGATACATTGGAATATACATCTGCCGCCACCACATAAGGCTCTACCTTATAAATGGCGGTATTTCCTGCATCCTTACCATGATTAACCGGGTTGATCATGTTCAGTAATTCCCAAACCCGTTGGTTATCTTTTAGTTTAGCAAAAGCCATGATCAACCATATTGCAGCATGTGTATATTGCCCGCCATTTTCTCTTACGCCAGGCACATAGCCTTTTATGTAACCCGGATTCAAATCCGATTTATCAAACGGTGGTTCTAATAACTGAATGATACCTACCTCTTTTTTCACCAGATTTTTATAAGCTGATTCCATAGCTGTATGCAGCAGATCTTCATTACCTCCGCCGGATAAAACAGACCAGCTTTGAGCAATGGAATCAATCTTACATTCCTCATCTGTTTTAGAGCCAAGCGGCGTTCCATCATCAAACCAGGCCCGCTTATACCATTCGCCATCCCAGGCATGCTTGTCAATATCCTCTTTTAGTTTCATCGCCTGGCCGGTACATTCTTTTGCAAACGGCTCATCGTTATGCAAACGGGCAATGCCTGTAAACATGATAAGAATTCTATAAAGGAAAAAAGCCAGCCACACGCTTTCTCCTTTACCATGCAGGCCTACTTTGTCAAAGCCATCGTTCCAATCGCCTGTACCGATTAACGGTAAGCCATGTTCTCCGAAATTTAATCCATGCTTTATAGCAACTACACAATGTTCATAAACAGTAGCAGGCGTATGCGAATCCATAGGAAGATCATAATAAGATTCTTCTCCATAGTTAAGCTGCCGGCCATCCAGGTAATTTGCCAATTCATCCAGCACGGTTGTATCACCTGAATGTTCTACATAAAAAGCCGTTACAAAAGGCAACCAGAGATAATCATCTGATATGCGGGTACGCACACCACGGCCACCTGGCGGATGCCACCAGTGTTGCACATCGCCTTCTTTAAATTGCCTTGATGCACAAAGTAAAATTTGCTGGCGGGCAAGTTCAGGCCTTGTATGAAGAAGCGACATTACATCCTGCAGTTGATCTCTAAAGCCAAATGCTCCACCTGACTGATAAAATCCGCTGCGTCCCCACAACCTTGACGAGAGCGTTTGATACGTTAACCAGCCATTTGTAATGAGATTGATTGCCGTATCCGGTGTCTCTACCTGTAAAGCACTAATGGTATCGTTCCAATAATTTTTTACCTTGCTTAGCGCCTCGCCTGCAATCGTAGCTCCCCGGAACTGCTTTGCTATAGCGGTTGCTTCACCCGCATCCCTACCCGATCCTAACCTGAAAATAATTTCCTGTTCTTCGCCATCAGCCACAAAAAAAGGAACCTGGATGGCGCCACATGGATCCAAAGCGAGCCCTGTTTTACCCGAAAGTTTTACACGGCGCATGGCATCAGGATTTTGCAGTGTGCCGTTGCGCCCGATAAATTCCATGCGGTCTCCCGTATAAGATTTCTTTAAATAATCTACATCAAAAAATGCTACCCTGTTATTAAACTCAGTATTATACGGATTTTTTGCAAACAAAGCCCTGCTTTCAAGGTCAATCTCTGTATGAATATGCATGGCGGTTTTCATCCTGCTATCACCCAATACCCATTCTACATAGCCTGTAGCTGACATTTTTCTCGGACGCCCTGACTGATTCCTTATTTTCAAAGCAATGAATTTTATAGTTGATTCTATATCAACATATACAGTCATCTCTGAATAAATACCATCTTCAATGTGTTCAAAAACACTGTAGCCAAGACCGTGACGGGTAATATAAGGCGATTTGCCTCCGGCAGGCAATGGAGAAGCAGACCAGAAATGGCCGCTTTCTTCATCTCTTAAATAAAAGGCTTCCCCGGTCTTGTCCGTCACAGGATCGTTACTCCAATAGGAAATCCTTAATTCATGCGCATTTTCAGTCCAAGAATAAGCTGAACCATTATCGGAAACAACTGTTCCGAAATTTGGATTGGCTATTACGTTTACCCACGGAGCCGGCGTTCTGTTTTTATCATCGGTAATAATAACATATTCATTTCCTTCAGGCGAAAATCCTCCATGCCCATTGAAAAAGATAAGATCTTCCGGCAGAGGTATAGAAGTCAAACCAGGTACACGCAATTGATGGGGGGTGATATAGGGCGTTGCCGCCTTTACAAGTGATTTCCGGCTAACATGATCCACTAACGTTCCGCCACTATCAGAGATATTGATCCGTGCTACTGTTTGAAATAAAATACGGTCGTCATTAGATATCTGGTCAGAAGCCCTTACAAATATCCCTCCCGGGCGATCTTTAAATTCTACGGGAACCAGCGCTTCAATTTCATTTTGGAAGACCTGCCTGTATCCGCTTGGTTCTTCATTCCATATTACCAGGTCCACCAAAAGGCCTTTTAAATGCCAGTAAGCATGGGCTTGTATCAATTGCTTTACCATCTGGAGGTTATCCTGGCTTTCTACTTTTAAAAGCACAATGGGTAAATCTCCTGAAATAGAATATCCCCATAGGCCGGATTGCTGGCGGCGGTTGTTAATGAGAATAACCGGATCGGCACGGAACAAAGCATTTGAGTAAATAATAGAACTTGCAAGACGGCCATACAACTGGGCATCAGTTTCTGAAGCATTAATTTGCCGCAATACTACCTGGCTGTGGGTCCATGCCATTTCAAATACACGATCCTTATTAGATTGATCCTGGTATTTATTAATCAATCCCTGGCAAAGTTCTTTTGATTCGGTAATACCGGTAACCATATTTAAAGTAGCTGTCTCATCCGCATTCAATACAATTTTATAACGGATGGCTACAATAGGATCCAACACAGATCCCTCACTATTGGTGAGCATCCCGGCTTTCTTCATGGCTTGCGGATTTACCCTTGAATTACCCCGGCCTATGAACGCCATCCTATCGGTTTCGTAAGATATTTCCTCAGCAGATTTTTCTTCAAGCGACATTAAATGAAACATCCATGGTGGTTGTTCGTTTGCCGACCTGGGCCTCCTGGTACACATTATGGCATGCTGATGAGGAATAATTTTTGTCTGAACAAAAAGATTGCTAAAGGCCGGAGCTATCAGATCGGATGCCGGAGAAGCCATCACTACTTCTGCATAACTTGTTATCTCAATAGTCTTACGGCTACCTGAACGATTGGTTACACGCAATCTTCTCATCTCAATATCATCTTCGGGAGAAACAACTATTTCAGTATGCGTCTCTATTCCGCGCCGTACTGTATTAAAATCTGCACGCCCCTGGGAATAGATCGCTTCATATCTGTCTCCTTTCTGAAGAGTGGGCTGATGCGTATTCGACCAATATTCTCCATTGTCCAGATCGCGGATGTAACAAAAAGTACCCCAATCATCGCAGGTGACATCTTCGTGCCAGCGCGTAACAGCAAGATCTTTCCACCGGCTGTATCCGCCTCCCGAATTAGTTATCATTACATGATACCTTCCATTGGATAATAATTGTATTTGAGGTATTGAAGTATCAGGTGTATTTATAACTCTTGTTTCCTGGCCAACGGTTACATAATCTATCTCGGCTATATCTGTAGAGTGTGCAAAAAAGATGGTGGCTTTAGGAATCCTTTCCTGTAGTAACAAAAGCGAGGCTTTGAATTGTGGTTCGGCTTCAAATAATTTCTGCATCGGTTTATCCTGGAGCAGATAAGCCAGCGCCAACAAACTCATACCGTGATGATGCGACATGAAGGAATAAACAATAGCGCTTGATTGGCCGCGCTGCAATCTTGAGGGAGTATAATCTATAGCTTCATAAAATCCATACCTGCCTTCTAATCCTTTTCTATATAGCAATTCCAGGTTTGCGCACGCTTCTTCGGGCGAGACCATCAGGGCAAGGATAGAGGCATACGGCGCAATAACAATGTCTTCTTCCAGGCCACGTTTCAATCCCAATCTCGGCGCGCCAAAGGCGCGGTATTGATAATTGGAATTAGCATTTACCCTGTTATAACCTGATTCTGAAATTCCCCAGGGTTTATTTGTTTTTTTACCATACTGGATCTGCCAGTCCACAATAGTTTTATAGGTCTGGTCCAGCAATGTATTTTCATAAGTAGGCATTACCAACAAGGGCATGAGATATTCAAACATAGAACCGCTCCATGATAAAAGAACAGCCCTGCCATCAATATTGGTTAATAAGCGGCCTAACGCAAACCAGCTTTCTTCGGGCAGTTTCCCCTGGGCAATACAGATAAAAACACATAACCTGACTTCGGAAGCAAGCAGATCATAATAGCTCGCGTCCGCCTGGTGCTCCTGAACATTATAACCAATGGTAAAAAGATGGCGATCTCTATCATAAAGAAAATCCCATTCCATATCTGCCAGGTCATCGCATTGCTCGACAAGGATCTCCGAAGTAAAAATAAGCTTGCCCGCAGTATTAGCCGATCTTGTTAAGGCTTTTTGCAACGTGTTAAGCCAGCCATTCTCATCTTCGGTGTTGCTTTCTTTATTAAGCCGGCCGGCTACTTCGGCTTGTAATCCGGCTGCCGCTTTCAATAATTCATTCAATGTAGAACCCGGGTTAAAAGAAGCCAAAGCAGTAAATCCTGGCGGAGCATTTTCTACCAGCACCCATGGTTCAAAGATCTGAGCATGATCTTGTATCTGTATTATTTGTTCCGATAGTATTTGCTTCCATCTATAGGTTTCACTTGCAGGGTCATTATTCAGTTTTTCAGAAACGGAATTGAAATTATCTGATAAACCCGCAATGTAATTTTTCATTTCAGTCTGCGTGTGTGCCTCATCGTTAGAAAACGTTTTAAGCGCGGCTGCCAAGGGCTCCAGCATTTTACGCCCGGATTCATCGCATGTATCTTCAAGTACATGCAATGTGTCTGTCAGCCCTTTTAGCAAATGCCCGGTTCGTACAGGCCGGTCAGGAACAGCCAGCAGGCCTTGCTTTAATATGATCAAATGGCCTGCAAGGTTTCCGCTATCTACAGTAGAAATATATTTAGGCGCAAGAGGCTTCAATGATTCGGTATCATACCAGTTATAAAAATGTCCTCTAAACCGCTTCATCTTCTGCATGGTGCTTAATGTATTTTCGGTCCTCTCAAGCAACCGGCTGATGGTGATATAACCAAAGTCTGCGGCATTCAGGTTGGCAAGCAGCGATAACCCAATATTGGTAGGCGAGGTACGATGGGCTGTTTGCTCTTCAGGCTTTTCCTGGTAATTATCGGGAGGCAGCCAATTATCACCGGCTACTACAAAATGCTCAAAATAACCCCAGGTTTTTCTTGCCAGCTTGTGAAGGAAAACATTTTGTCCGGCAGTAAGCATGGCTACCTGTTTCTTTAATGGTTTGCTGGTAAACCAGGCCACAAATGGCGCTACAAACCATAATATAAGAACAGGGCCGTCAATCCACAATTTTTCAGGAAAATAGAGCGCTAAAAAAACAAAAAGGATAACAGATAACACCGGCTCAATCCACATGGCAGAATAGGAGGCAACCAAAGAATCCGGGTTAGTATTAGAAGTATGAGAGGATGGACTCCATTCCAATAATTTTCTCCTCGTAATCAGCACCCGCCAAAGTGTGCGCAAGATCGCTTTACCATTGGCAAAAGCTTCGAAAGGAAGACACACCAATGTAAATAAAGTTTTCGCGGCAATATCGGCAGTATCGCGAAGGGAATTTTTAAGGTGATAGCTGAATCTTACACTTTCGGGTTTCATAAGGGCATTCCAAAGTGCAGTAATAAAAATTGGAAAAATGATGATGACCGAAACCGTAATTGTCCAGAACAAAGAAGCAGGCGATACGATCCAGCCTAACAACAATAAGGCAGTAAGAGCAAGAGGCATCAGGCTTCGCCGGATATTATCAAATATCTTCCATTTAGATAAAGCTGAAATGGGGTTTCTATACAAACGATTTCCCGGGCCTTTCACCCAGGGAAAGACCCATGAAAGGATCTGCCAGTCGCCGCGTACCCAACGCATTCTTCTTTTTATATCGGCTTTATAGGTAACCGGATATTTTTCAAACAATTGTATATCGCTTACCAGGCCCGACCTTATATAACAGCCCTCAAGAAGATCGTGGCTGAGAATACTATTTTCCAGAAATCTTCCATCAAGTGTCTTTTGAAAAGTATCTATTTCATAGATGCCTTTGCCGATAAAAGAACCTTCGCCAAACAAATCCTGGTAAACATCGGAAGACGCGCGGGTGTAAGGATCAATACCCGGCTCATTTCCATTTAATCTTGCATATAAAGAAGCTGTTTCATCCGGCAGGCTTACATCTACTCTTGGCTGTAGTATTCCATATCCTTTCACTACTTTTTTTTTCTTTTCATCATACACAGCCCGGTTTAACGGATGAGCTATTGTACCGATCAATTTCCCGGCAGAGCAAAGAGGCAATTGTGTATCTTCATCTAACGTGATCACATATTTTATTTTCGGGAAAATAGTTTGATCGCCTATTATAAGTGAGAAACATTCCTGCCCTTTACCTCTCAGTAAAGAATTTAAATGGCAAATTTTGCCGCGTTTTCTTTCATACCCCATCCATACTTTTTGCCGTGCATTCCACTTACGCGGCCGGTGAAAAAGATAAAATAAATCATTTTTTTCTCTTTGATATTTCCTGTTAAGTTTCTCAATCCCATTCTTTGCTGTTTCTAAAAGCTCCTGGTCGGAAGGAAGTATTTCTTCCTTTGCATCTGTAAAATCAGTTAATAACCCAAAATACAAATTATCATTCCTGTTGGCAAGAAACCGTATTTCCAATTCATCTACCAGGTTTTCTACGGCGCCCACATTAGTAAGCAGGGCAGGAATTACAACAATGGTGCTGGCTTTGCGGGGAATTTTATCAGAATAATCCATCTTGGGCAGCAACTTTGGCTTCACCAATAAGGTAGCAAAAAAATTAACTATGGATACAGCTAACTGGCTTGTAGAAAGCAATAAAAGAAAGGCGAATAATATAAGCAGCTCTGTATCATTTATACCATTTATTACCTTTTGTAAAATGCCGGCGGTTACTGCTGATGTTATCAGTAACAGCAAAAGTATATACACAGCAAAAGTATGCCGGCCCAGGAATCGTTTTATTTTTCCGGCTGTTGTGGCCTTGATCTTTGCAAGTTCTTTGGTTTGTGTAAATCCATCGTCAATCAGGTAGTAGCCTACGTGTGATGCGCGTTGATCTTCATCTTTCCCTGTTGAATTTTCGGAGGCTAATTGTATGGCCATCTCAGCCACTTCATGCTCTCTGAATGAACTTTTCTTAGCAAGTTCTTCTATTACATGCCGGTAGCGGTCTCGGGTCTCAAAATCCATTAGCCCATAGATCCCGGCAGGATCCTTAAATAAGGTCTGCTCAACCAGGCTATGAGTTTCAACAAAATCACGCCAATCCAATGCCCCTATCAAACGAAGGCTTCCGATGCTGTTGCTTATTGAAACCTGGTCTGCGGCCAGCTTCTGGGTTTCAGCATTTACCAGCTCAGCGCCCGTTAGCCCGCTTCCTGATAATTGTTGTTCTATCCAGTTAAGCACCAAAGCGAGGTCTGGCCCCTTTCCCCGTAATTGCCGGGTTAATTCGGAAACAAATGCGCTTACAATTGGCGGATTAGATCTTGCCATATCTGCAATAACAAGAATCAGATTTTTAGGATCTTTTTCCGCAGTTTCAACCATTCTTTCCGACCAATAATCTGCAAGATTCCGGTCAATTGTATCAATAGCAATCCGTGCAGATACACGCCGGATATTTTCTATAAGCGCAAGCCGAAGCATAATAGGGATTGACCACAACTCACCTAACTTCAGTGGAGTCACACTTTGATAAGCTTTTATAAAACTGCTCAGTCTCTCCACATTTATTTTCCCATCGCTATGGGCAATTATTTTTAAAACGATGTCATAGCTGCGTGTAAGCCCTAATGAATCGCCGACAACGAGTTGCGGCAGATCTTCACTATAGTTCTTGGGGAAATGCGTTTTCGCCAGGCGAATGTGTTCTTCAACGAGGTAATAATTATCTATCAGCCATTCTCCTGCAGGCATTATCTGCAACTTTTTCCTGATAGAATCCGTTAACAATTTGCGTACCTCCTGCAGCGTAGCCTCATTATCTGAAAGCCTTTTAAGCAAATAATCTTTTGAAGGCTTTGTACTTAGCTTGTGCCTTGTGGCCAGTGTTTTACCAAAGCGTTCCATCTGGTCGGAACTGAACAATTCTTCCCTGAGCGGTTCTTCATAGCCATAACTTACTTTATCACTTATCTGAAAAAAAGACCTCATGTTTGAAATGAGTTCATGCGCCGTAGGTATCAATTTTAATTTCATACACCCTTTAATTCAAAAATTCAGCATCAATGCAGGTTATCAAATCTTGTCAAGCCACCCTCCGGTAAAGCCTGCATACTTTAATCCTCTAATAAGGTGAGGGCACTTTTTCATTATACTCCAAACCAGCCCTGTCTGATAATTTTCGATCATCAGAACCACCGGCCCCTGGTTCAGGCCAAATTGCCACGGTGAGATCCATCCCCAGGATGGGGTATTTTTGTCCGGATAGGTAGCATTAAAACTCGCGTCAAAGCCATAAGCATGATGTTTTTCAAAATCACGCTGTAAGGTAGCATGACGAATGGTGCTTAAAACAATACCGGGCAAAAAAGGAAGCGAGGACACCACTGCCCATGGAGAAATGGTTCCATCATCGGGACCAAACGGCGCGCCTCTTGCTTTATAATCATAAAACCTTCTTTTAATACCATCTACTTTGCGCACACCTGGCCCTGGCCCATCGCTGGCTGTAAGTCCCCAACTGTTTGCCCCATACCGTGCAAAGCCCAGTGGATTTTCTATTGCATATTTTTGCTGAACCAGGGTAGCCCGGCGGCTGTTTTCAAAATAATCAATTCCGAGTTTCTTATTCAAATCATCAAAGATGTTTCTAAAATCAAGCCATATTTGAGACATCTGGTGAATAAAAAGAGGCCCCGCATAGATACAGTCTATACCATATAATTTTTTCCATTCAAAAGTAGATATCCAATTTTTATAACCACGCGGATCAACCGGAAAGGTGGGAGAGCCAAGCGCCAATATATAGATAATATGAGCCTCGGAATATCCCTTTTTCCAACTGGGCCGCAGGAACCCTGACTCCGGCTTCCATCCATGTGAAATAAAATCTTTGCCATTCAATGCCCACTGCCAATCTACTCTTTCATATAAGGCATCAGCTATCTTGCGTATCTCTGTTTCATGTTTATTTTTACCTTCAAAATAATGGCGCACACTTAATATCCCCGCCATCAATATAGCGGTATCTGCTGTTGACAATTCACATTTCCATGCCCGCTTCCCGGTTTTCATATCGAGGAAATGATAATAAAAACCTTTGTATCCTGTAGCATCAGCTTCCTTGCCTTGCCTGCTGTTCAAAAAAAATCTTAAAACAGTAAGGGTTCTTTTTACAGCTTCTTCTCTTGGTAAAAAACCGCGTTCCACTCCGGCTATGTAACAGCTAAGTCCCATGCCCACCGCAGCAATACTCGAAGGAGACCCCGGCTTGGTTTTATCAGCGATCAGGCCGGTATGCGGATCAACCTCTTTTATAAAATAAGCAAAAGTTTCCCGCTGCAAACTATTAAGCATTTCTTCATCGGTAAGTTGTAAATCCGGGCTTTTTAATTGTAGGGGGCTTAGCTGTGTCATCCTTTGCTAATGTAAATTTAGTTTCTCTGTTGGGCCAATGGTTACTCTCAAAAATACCAAATCTTTTTTATGGGATATACTATCGAATCATCTTAATTCCAATATAAAGTGTTATAACTTAGCTGCTTTTAGTTATAGCGAAAGTCATAAATTGACACAGACATTAAAACCAGATGGACACAGAAAAGTATCGGACAGGACTTAAAAGACTTTGGGCAGCAATTCTTGATGGAATTGTTTTCTTGCCTTTGTTATTTATAGAAAGAATGATTTACAAAGGTACAAGTAATATTCTCATTCTTTTTGCATGGGCTGTATTCATCGCATTTGTTCCTCTTTTTTATTCGGTCTTTCTACATTATAAGTATGGACAGACATACGGCAAATGGGTTGTAGGAGTCAAAGTCTTAGACATTAGTGAGACAAAGAAGTTGACTCTTTCCCAATCAATTTATCGAGACGGTTTCTATTTGTTGGTTGCGCTAATCGGATTACTTTATTATGGCTTCTTGCTGTCAACCATGGTAGATAAAGAAAATATTCTTAACGACTATTATAGCTTTGCTAACACTCCTTTTTTTTGGTGGACAGTAATTGAACTTATTACTATGTTGGCGAATTCTAAAAGACGGTCATTGCATGATTTCATTGCTAAATCAATCGTTGTAAGAACTGAAAACAGTAGCTAACAAGCGATATTAATTTTACATAATTCAAATTTATACAATTCAAAAAAATTATTGTGATAATTTAATTGGGTTAAAGGCATTAAAAAAGATTCAATCAATATATAATTGCAAGAAATAATCAATCATTATGAAATTAGAAGTAATAGGGTTTAATATAGAAAGTTGCATTGCTGCACAGGAAGGCGGCGCACACAGAATTGAATTATGCTCCGGGCCCGGAGAAGGCGGCACTACCCCATCTTACGGGTTTATAAAAGCAGCAAGAGAAAAATTGCATATTGATCTTTATGTGATGATCCGTCCGCGTGGCGGCGACTTTTTATACAGCGATGAAGAATTTGAGATCATGAAAAACGACATTGCCGTATGCAGGCAATTATCCTGCGATGGAATTGTAACAGGCATCTTAACTACAGATGGAAAGGTAGATGTAAAAAGGAACAAAGAATTAATTGAGCTGGCTTATCCAATGCAAGCCACTTTCCACAGGGCTTTCGACAGAGTAGTAAACCCCACAGAAGCGCTTGAAACACTAATTGAATTAGGATTTGAAAGAATACTTACTTCAGGATTAAGGCCTCGCGGAGTTGAAGGCATAGAGATGCTTGCGCAATTAGTAAAACAGGCCAATGAAAGAATCATCATCATGCCTGGTTCCGGTGTCAATTCAGAAAATATAATCTCTATTGCAAAAGGAAGTGGTGTTACGGAACTTCATAGTTCTGCGGGTATATACGCTAAGAGCGAAATGCAATATCAAAATCCGGATATGAATGAATCATTGGATCACTTTACAGTTGATAAAGAAGAGGTAAAAAAAATGATTCAACTGCTAAATGATTTTCAAGGATAGAAAAAACTGTTTCTAAAATAAAATGGATTTAAGGAATCAAATTTTAAGTGAACACACCAAAGCCAATTGCCGGCTGATAGTTGAATGGGTAGGCAACGATCAGTCGAGATTTGATAAGTTATTCAATTTGTTTCTTCATGATGAATACCGCATCACTCAACGGGCTGCATGGCCAATGAGTTATTGTGCAACAGCTCACCCTTCACTCATGAAAAAAAATATGGGAAAGCTGGTAAGGAACCTGCAAAAGCCAAACATCCATGATTCGATAAAACGAAATACTTTAAGGTTTTTACAATCAGTAGATATTCCATCAAAATATGAAGGGATGATAATGAACACTTGCTTTGACTACATAGAAAATCCAAAAGAAGCCGTAGCGATCAAAGCCTTTTCATTAACCATCCTGGGCAGGCTTGCTAAAAAATATCCTGAAATAATCCCTGAAATAAAATTATTGATAGAAGACCAGGCTCCCATTCAGACAGCAGGATTTAAGAGCAGAGCAAAAAAAGTTTTAAAAGAAATCTCATTATTCTAATACCCTTCTCGGATGAACCCTTATTTCAGATCCCTTTACCAGTAAAACTGATGCAGGTTCTGTCTTATTTAAGACACTAAATTCCGGGCCATATATGCTCTTGAAATCACAATCAATTTGATAATCTGCTACTTTAAATATTTCCCACCGTGGATGTTCTACTTCGTATTCATAAGTAATGGCATCACTATATTTCCGGTAACTCCAGTAATGATCTGCAATGAATTCTTCATAGCTGCCATTACAGATGGGCGTTGATTTGGAATGTGCCTTTGCTGACAACCTGTTCCAGGCATCTTTATATTTCCATTCATAACCAGCCTCCAAAAAATTTCCTTCGAGACGATGAAAATGCCTCATATTCATGGTCACATAATTTTGCCTGTAAATACTGTTAGCTACTAATGAGATCGCGCGCCGGGGCACTATTTCTTTTATGAATACAACTCCTTTTTTTTTAAACTTCGTAGCATTACATTTCACATAAAACCTGAGATTCACTTCCTCAAAGTCGGTGTGAAAAGGAACACTGAAACCTCTCATCTTGGTATTAAGAAACATAAACCCTGCAAGCGTTATATAGCATTTTCCTTCAAAAAAATCCAATTCAGTCTTTGCGGGCAGGTAGGGCAATAAAAGTTTCTTAGGAACCACATAATTGGCCATTACAAGATTATTCCATTCAGCACGTAAAATGTAAGTTTTCATTTATGATCTTTTGGGGTTAATAAAAACGGTACCCTTTAGAAATCTTTACTACAACATTGCTGCCAAGTATAAATTTTATTTGAAAACTAAACTACACAAGGTATAAATTAGTGAGTTTTTTAAGAGCGGGTCGAAAATCGTTCAGGCCGCAGAAGAAAGCGTCCTGACCGGGATCAACAAGATCGTTGCCAACAATAAATTCATTCAAAATCTAAACTATCTAAACCTTTCTAAACTATTCTAAACTCTTTACGCTAAACCATTCTAAATTCTCAGGCCAAATCAGCGGAACTCTATCAATACACGAGTCTCACCTTGATGGTCTCTTTAATGTCTTTCAATAATTCTAATGCATCCTTCGAAAGATTTTTATTTACATCCAATACTACATATCCAATACTGTCATTGGTTTTCAGGTATTGCGAGGCGATATTGATCTTATGAGAAGAAAGGCGTGAATTGATCTGTGATAAAACCCCCGGCACATTTTTATGTATATGCAAAATGCGATGCGTATTTTCATGCGATGGGAGATTTAAAGCAGGAACAGTATGCGAGCCGGTTGTAATGCCTTTTTCGAGAAAATTGAATAGCTTATTGCTTACGTCTTCTCCTATGCTATGCTGCGCTTCTTCTGTAGAACCACCGATATGCGGAGTTAATATTACGTTGCTTAGCTTCTGTAAAGGTGTTACGAATTTGTCGCCGTTCTTTACAGGCTCTTCAGGATATACGTCCACAGCGGCTCCGCCAAGTTCTTTTTTCTCCAATGCATCTCTTAATGCTACCAGGTCCACTACCCCACCCCGCGCATAGTTAATAAGCATAGCTCCCTCTTTGAAATACTTTAAGTTATTTTTATTAATTAAATTTCTTGTGGATGGAAGATCGGGAACATGAAGAGTAACTATATCAGAAGCGCTCAATAATTCTTTTAAAGTTTTTTTACCCTGTGCATTGCCCAAAGGCATTTTGGTTTCTGTATCATAAAACAATACTTTCATTCCCATTGCTTCTGCAAGCACACTTACCTGTGAGCCAATATTTCCATAGCCAACAATCCCTAAAGTTTTGCCACGAAGTTCATGGCTGCCGGTAGAATCTTTCATCCATATTCCTTCATGGGCAGAACGGTTCTTATCGGGTATGCGGCGAATAAGCATAATGGATGAAGCAATTACCAACTCAGCCACGGATCGAGTATTGGAATAAGGTGCATTGAACACGGCAACCCCTCTTTCAGTGGCTGCAGAAAGATCCACCTGGTTGGTTCCTATACAAAAACATCCAATTGCCTGTAGCTTGGGGGCATTCTTCAAAACTTCTTCAGTGATCTTCGATTTGGAACGAATACCAAGCAAATGAACATTTTTAATTTCTTTAATAAGGTCGCTTTCTGATAAAGCCCCTGCTACTCTTTTAACAGAAGAATAACCTGATCCGGTAAATTTTTCTGAGGCTGTCTTGCTAATGTTTTCAAGAAAAAGAATATTTATTTTTTCTTTAGGATAACTCGTAACTTTTTTCTCCGGCATATAAAAATAGTAATGTAATATTGCAAATATAGCCCCTAAATATTTGAATTTATTTTGATGAAGTGTACTATTTTTTTTTCACTGGCCATTTTTCTATTTCTTTTTTTCAGTTTTTCCTGCAATTACGGCAACGGAAATATAAAAGCTCCCACGCATGATTCGGCTTATGTTATTCCCGAAAAAAATACAATTCCCGAAGAAGACCTGAAAAGATATTATAATAATATAAAAGAGTTTTATGATAAGAAATTAATAAGAAGCGGATTCAATGGCGCCATACTCGTAGCTAAAAAAGGACAGGTCATCTTTGAAGATTATCATGGCTTTTCCAATTTGCAAAAAAAAGATTCTCTTACCAAACACAGCGCATTTCACCTCGCTTCTATTTCTAAAACGTTTACTGCAATGGCCGTTCTTAAACTTGCTGAACTGGGCAAGCTTTCTGTAAACGATGATGTAAAAAAATACTTCCCGGAGTTTCCTTATGATAATGTAACCATCAGCCTGCTGCTTAGCCATAGAAGCGGTTTGCCTAACTATATTTATTTTATGGAGAAGCTGGGATGGAACAAAAAAGAACATTGCACCAACGAAAACGTGTTGAACTACCTGATCAAATTTAAGCCTCCGGGCACCGGCAGGCCTGATACCCATTTTAGTTATTGCAATACCAACTATGCCTTACTGGGATTGATCATTGAAAAAGCATCGGGGCAATCTTATGCTGACTTCTTACAGCAACAATTCTTTACCCCTCTGCACATGGATGATACTTATGTTTACAGCATTAAAGACAGCGCTGCCGCAATGCCTTCTTATGATTATCGTGGCAGGCCCGAAGCTTTTACATTTCTCGACTGCGGCATTGGCGACAAAAATATTTACAGCACTCCTGAAGATTTGCTGAAATGGGACCAGGCTTTATACACTAATAAAATTTTTACCAAGCAAACCCTTGAAGAAGCATTTACTCCTTACAGCAATGAAAAGCCGGGCATCAGAAATTATGGATATGGATGGAGAATGAATGTATATCCCAATGGTAAAAAAATAATTTATCACAATGGATGGTGGCATGGAAACAATACGGTTTTTATACGAATGATACAGGATTCAGTAACTATCATTGTTTTAGGAAATAAATACAACAGGAATATTTATGAAGCCAAAGAACTGGAAGGATACTTTGATTCCGGTGTATTATTGAATGGCGAGGATAATGCAGCAGTTTCCAAAGAAGAAATAAATACCAACGACAACCCCGATTCTATCCTTAATAAAAAAATAAAATTTTCAACAAAAAAGATTCCGGCAAAAAAACCAGTAGCAAAAAGAAAAAAGAAATAGTTGCTTACAAGGAGTTCTATCATTTTTCTCTTCTGTAATTTTATTAAGTTTTAAAATTTGATCAGGCTCAATTCGATTTAATTTTAAGTTCCTCTTTCAAAACTTTAATTAATTTAGAGGCATGTTAATTGAGAATAAAGAAAAAATTCAACACTATCTTGAACGGCTTCCGGATAAATATTTAACCGAAGTGATTGAATATTTGCGTTTTCTTGAATTCAAAAGTAATAATAAGATAGCTGACAAAAGTTCAATGCTCCTTTCTGAGCAATCTCTCTCAAAAGATTGGTTAACCATTGAAGAAGATGAAGCATGGAAAGATCTTTAAAAGGCAGTGTCATTATTATTCAGTTCCCGTTTTCTGATTTAACCGGTTCAAAAAAGCGGCCGGCGTTAATAGTTGCTGACTGGGGAAGCAATGATGTTATTCTTGCACAAATCACCAGTGTCGCCCATAAGGATAACTATGCCATTGATTTAAGTGATAGAGATTTTTTAAATGGCAGTTTAAAAAAAGACAGCTATGTTAGGCCCAATAAATTATTTACTGCTGATAAGTCCACCTTTCTTCAAAATATCGGCTCTCTTAATACTGCCACGATGAAAAAAATAAGTGATGCGATTTGCCGTCTCTTTAAATCTGAGATTAGTAAGTAGGACAGCCTGGGTTATAGCCTTCACAGGTTTTAAAAACCTGTGAAGGCTCTCCGGAACATTATCATTCAGGCAATCATTTTACAAATCAATCATACCCATTCATAAAAAAAAAAATGGCAGATCAATATTCATTTCAATGGTATATTGTATATATTGCTGCCCACTTTTAATTACTATTTATGAAAAAAAATTATTTACGAATTATCTTTCGGTACAATCTGTTTGTTTTTGCAATTTTAACGCTGCTATCATTAGGCGCTTATGCCCAGGTGAATGAAGCGGGTTTTAAAGACCACGGTGTTGCCTCTCCTATCAGCAATCACAGAGGCACTGTTGCCACTGTAGATGGCAATGGACGAAATGTAGTGCTTATATGGCTTTTTGATCACACAGGAGGTTATGCTTTATTGATGATAGATGCTGAAACAGGAAAAAGCGAGCAGTTTACCATGCCCTTCTCCCCCGGTGGCGACACGCCTTATTCTTCCATTCTTTCAACAGATAATAAATTCTATACTTTATTCAATGGGAATTTTGTGGAATTTGATCCCGTAAAAAGGGCTTTTACTTTTCATCATGCGGTAAAGCGCCAAATGGCTATGGGCATGACTGAAGATAAGAACGGCGTAATATGGGCTGTAACTTATCCCAACAGTGGAGTAGTATCCTTCAATCCAAAAACCCGTGAGTTCAAAGATTACGGTTATGTTTACAAACAAAACTGGTTTCAGTATCCCCGGTATATTGCTACAGATAATACCGGTTGGGTTTATTTCGGGCTGGGTAATACAGCAAGCCAGATCATCGCCTTCAATCCTGTTACAGGTGAAGCAACTCCTATGTTCAATGAAGCAGAACGTAAACGTGGAATAGCCTATGTCTATCGGGACAAAAACGGTAAAGTTTACGGGCAATCATTACAGGATGCAAATGAAGACTGGTATGAATTTTACAAGGGAGCGCGGCATAAGGTCCAAAACCACATTTCCAATCCGGCAGCAATAATCACCGGCAGCCAGGCTCTTTTTTATACTAAATTTCCTGACGGAAAGAGAATAAAATCATGTGACCTTGTTGAGAACAAGCTGGTGGTGGAAAACCCAGCTACCCATACCAGTAAGGAAGTAAGGTTCAAATATACCAGCCAGGGCGCCATAGTAATGGGAGTAGGCACATCCCCTGATGGAAAAATCGTTGGAGGCACTGCTTTCCCGATGCGGTTTTTTAGTTATGACCCTAAAAATGATAAGTGGGAAAACCATGCGGCTCCGGGGCAATTTAATGCACTCACTTCCCAGGGCGACTCTCTTTTCTTCGGAGTATATCCCAGCGGTTTTCTGCTTAACTGGAATGCAGGCAAGCCAATAAAATTTATAGAATGCACGCCCGCTATCCACCGCCCACACCGGCTTATTGCCTATCCTGATGGAAAAACATTAATAATGGGCGGCACACCGGAATATGGATATACCGGGGGAGGACTGCTTTTCTGGGATAGAAAAAAAGGAAGCAGCGTATTGCTTAAGGACTCAAATATTGTTATTGACCAATCAACCATGAGCCTGGTGCCGCTGCCTGATGGAAAGCTTTTAGGCGGAACCACCACTGCACCCGGCACAGGCGGCGAGAAGAAAGCAACAGAAGCCCAGCTTTATATAATGGACATCGCCACCAAACAATTGGATTGGAAAAAGGTTCTCTTTCCCGGCGTGCAATCCTACACGGATATGTGTATAAACCCTGAAGGGCTGGTATATGGCATTGCAGACAGAAAAACATTTTTTGTTTTTGATGCAAAGAAAAAGGAAGTAATTCATCAACAGCAGTTGCAAGCCGAATTTGGCCTGACTACTGCAGAGCAATGCCCACGGGTATTTGTGCACGGCGCTAATAAGGAGATCTACATTCTTTTTAGTAAAGGTATAGCGCAGGTAGATCCTCAAACTTTTAAAATAAACTGGCTGGCCACTTCACCGGTTCCTATTGATGGCGGAGGCGACTATTTTGATGGACGTATCTATTTTGTAGGCGGTTCTCATATTTTTAGCTACCAGTTAGATCAGGCGACGTCTGGCAGACCGGCCACATCTTCACTCGAAATTCATCCCAATCCCCTTAATGATAAAGCAACCTTACTTTATAATGCAGACGTATCAGGTAAAGCTGTTTTAAGAATATCGGATGTGAACGGGCGGCTTATAAATACACAAAATATTTCTTTATCATCAGGTGTAAATGCTATACCTATATATGCTGAAACTTTCCAAAAAGGTATGTATGTAGCAGAGATTAAAACAGCCTCCGAAAAAAAGCATATTAAGATGATAAAAAATTGAATGCAAATAGTTATTAGCACGGCTGCAACAAACCTGTAGGCTGATAAACGGATAACACCGGCTGAAACTTTGCTATGGTATGGAATTACGTGCTTCAGGAATCAGGAACAGACATAAGCTATATTCAAAAACTTTTGGGGCACAACGGCATTAAAACGGCATTAAAAGCCCTTTAGATAATATTAGCGCTACTGCGCATCTTGGATATTTCGGGCAATTGCGCATTTGGAATATTTTAGTAAAAAGGCTTGAAAACCAGGTTCGATTGGTTGAGGAGATTGCGTATTTTTGAGAGTTGCGTGTCACTTTAAAACGACAATTCACTTTGAGACAGTTTACGACTATGACAAAGAAAATTTCACTAACACCTTTGATATTCATTTTGACAGTAGCTTTTTCGTGGGGACAGTCAAACAGCGATTATATATTATGGAGTTCGACACGAAAATTAAGTGTAGATGACTTCACTATTAAAACAAAACAACTTGAAACAACACCGTCATTTGCTCAATTCACACTTGACTACCAAGTAAATGGTTTTGACTTTCTGACGAAAGACTTCAATAAAAGAGTTCATAACTATTTTATCAAAGGTGCGTCATGGATTGACACAACAACTAATGTCCAGCAATCAATAATTTACCAACAAACATTGTTTGACATTTGCGAAATTTACACAAGACAATTTAGAAAAGCATTAAAGGAAAATAGAAAGAAAATTTCAAAGGGAACAGCAATAGCAGAAGAACTAAATAAACAATTTATGAGTGCGTTTGCTAAAAGACGAGTGAACTATGACAGAGAAACAAAGTTGAGTATTGACGACACTAAACAAAAGGAATGGGAAAATCAAATTCAAAAAGAGTTGACAGAACTTGCCAACTATGCTTACGACAAGTAACAAAGCGAACGCACAACATTGGAGACTTGCCAATAGTAGGGCTGGACATTGAAGCAATCAGCAGCACTAATTCTGCTGTACTATATTCGGGGCTCGATGAATAAAGCCCAGCTTTAGTTCTTAATATTTAACTTTACCAAAAAGCCACGCATCAGTTCCAGGCGGACGGAATCCTAATTCCCCACCATCAGCAATACCTGTTCGTAAGCTGCAATGCTATTTGACACACCCTAATTAGGGTCTGCTAAATAACTGCGTAACCTTGGCTACATTTGAGTTATCGCAAAAAACAGCAAACCCAAATGCAAGGTAATTTAAAAAGCCGCATCAAAAAGCGTGCATCCACTCCACAATATGTGAGC